>Ga0070699_100000086_pt1 | contig 88406 bp, 86 predicted proteins | sample KBSK1503metaG_FD_65473 | JGI IMG/M metagenome (GOLD analysis project Ga0070699, IMG submission 65473) | Corn, switchgrass and miscanthus rhizosphere microbial communities from Kellogg Biological Station, Michigan, USA - KBS K1-50-3 metaG | ecosystem: Host-associated > Plants > Roots >... | reverse complement strand
TCGCGCTTCGCTGCCCACCCAGAGTCGGCGCTGACGTTCGTTCAGGTGCGGCGAGATGTCGGCGAATCGTGTGGCGACCGAGGCCCCTATCTCCATAAAGAAAGGCTACAAGAGATAATTGCCAATTGTTAATCTTATTCTACGGCGAGCCCTTAGGCCAAATTCCAGCAGCCGCTCAAGATCGGAGAGCCCGGATTTCGGGGCGGCTCGATTTCATCAGCTTTGCTATCGGCTTCGCAGGGTGAGGGCCGCCGCGAGGCCTAGAGCGGTCACCCCGCTCACCCCGAAGAACGCGAGAGCGGGCGTGCCGGTGTCGAGCAGCTGTCCGATCAGCACAGGGCCGGCCAGCATTCCAGTGACCTGTGCTGTGAAGAAGAGACCATACGCGGCACCCACCCTTTCCTTCGTGACGGTCTCGGCGGGAATCGTCAGGGCCGGCGGGAAGAACATGGCGCAGCCGATACCCCATCCCCACAATCACCAGCACGAGAGGCACGACGGTGTGGGTCTGGGCTACCCATGGCACGAGGAGCGAGCCGATCAGGTACACCGTGAAGGCCGCGATTACGAACGGCCGGCGCCGTCCGATCTGATCCGAGACCGCTCCCCACATCGGCGCGAAAGGAATGTCGATGATGAGGAGCATCGACGCGATCAAGGAGGCTGCCCAAAAAGGGGATACGAGCAAACCCGACCAGTGTCGTGGGAGCCCAGGTGGTGAAGCCGAGTATCGCGGCATAGCCGAGTACGGTGACGATGCTGGGAGGGCATGCGCGGGCTTCCTCCAACTCCACAGCCGGGAGGGCATGCGCGGGCGAGTGATGGCCCTGTACTCCATCGCGTTCCTGGGTGTCGCTCCGATCGGTGGGCCTGCGGTCGGAGGGGTCGCGCAGCTGCTTCAGGCTCGTGCCGGCTTTCTAGTTGGTGCCCTGGCAGCTGGCCTGGCCGGTATCGTGGCCGCCACCTGGTTGCTGTCTCGGCGCCGGCCCGTCTGTCGCCATCCTCCCGTGTCGTGAGGCTCAATCAACCTGACGCGCCAGCGCCAGCCGCCGGGCTGCCGCCCACATGGCGGAGTGCTGGCGGTGATAGGCCATGTTCGCCTCGAACAGCGCCTGCACCCGGACCAGCAGCTCGCGGTCGGCGTAGTTCGCCTCGACGTATTCCCACAGTCGTTGCGTGGCCAGCGTGAGCTCAGCTCCCAATCCATGCAACTCGGCCCTGCTCTCTTGGACTTCCTCGGTCATTCCCCTACCTGATCGTCATCCGCCGTCGCTGCCCGCCATATGGCGGACCTCTTTCAGTGCCATTTGTCAGTGTTGTGACAGACGTATACCACGATCTGCGGTGCGCCGAGCCCGTCTACAGGCTGACCAGGAATCGGCGCAGCGCCTGGCGGAGGACCTCGGGACGCTCCAGCCAGGGGAAATGTCCAGCCTCGGGCACGAGCAGCAGCTCGCAGCGCTGCAGGGAGTGCGCCAGGTCCTCGGCGGGCTCGCTCGGCCGCAGGTCGGCTGTGCCCTGCACCACCAGCGCCGGCACATCCAGCCCGGCCAGGGTGTCACTGGTGACGGCGTCACGTAGCCACTGCCCACGCTGGGCGACCAGGGCGCGGCTGACTTCCTGATTGATCTGGAAATTTGATTTGAGAACCTCGTCTGCAAACGCCGCGCCGGCCTCTGCCCGCGAGAACTCCGTGGACCAAACCAGCCGGGTGAGCTCCTGGTCGGCCGCCGCGTCGTCGGGGTCGGCCGCCAGTCGCTCGGACAGCGCTGCCAACCGGCTGGCTCCTGCCGCGCCCAGGCGTTGCTCCACGGCCCGGCGCCGGCTCCCCGCGTCCGCCTCTACCAGGCCAGAGGTCGAGATCAAGATCAATCCGGCGACCCGAGCGGGATAGCGCCCCGCATAGAGCAAAGCGAGCTGGGCACCCCACGAGTGGCCGGCGACCACCCACCGCTCGTGGCGCCAGTGCTCACGCAAGGCTTCCAGGTCGGTGATGAACTCGGCGAGATGGTACGGCGGGTGGGCTGCGGAGCGGCCCGAGCCCCGCTGGTCGTAGCGGTGGACGGTAACGAGGTCCTCGACCATCTCGGCAACCGGACCCATGTAGTCCCACATGCCAGGGCCCCCATGGGCGAGCACCAGCGGCAGCCCGGAGCCTGAGGTAACCGTCCAGAGATTCGCACCGGGAACGGCCACTCGCTCCAGCACCTGTGCTCGCCGCGCCGTCATAGCGCTCCCGTCAGCCGGTTCCGAAATGCGTAGCTGACAGCCTGGGCGCGGTCGCGCAGCCCCGCCTTGGCGAGGATGCTGTTGACGTGGCTCTTGACTGTCGCCTCGGTCACGCTGAGCCGTTCCTGAATCTGCCGGTTGCTGAGCCCCTGGGCAATCAGGCCGAGCACCTCGATCTCCCGCGGCGTCAGCCCGTCGGGCGCCGGCGAGGTCTGTCGAGGCGCCCCCCTGCCGAAGCGGTCGAGCAGCCTGGCCTGGACGATCGGGTCGAGGAGCGCCTGGCCGGCGTGCACCGTCTGAATCGCCCTGAGCAGCTCCTCCGGACCGGCGTCCTTGGTGAGGTAGCCTCGGGCACCGGCCTGGAGGGCTCCGAAGATGGACTCGTCGTCTGCGTACGTCGTGAGGACGACGACGCGGGTGGACGGATACTCGTCGCGATCCTCCGCGTCGCCTCGACGCCATCGCAGCGCGGCATCCGCAGGTCCATGAGCACGACTGCCGGCCGGCTCTCGGCAATGAGCTCCAGCGCCTGCAAACCGTCGCCGGCGGCACCGACGAGCTCGACCTCGGGCATCAGCCGCAGCATGGTGAGCAACCCCTCGCGAACCAGGCGCTGGTCGTCGACGACCGCGACTGTTATGCGGGCAGCCACAGGCGCACGCGGAAGCCGGTGTCGCGTGGTCCGGCCTCTAAGCTGCCCCCGAGCAGCTCGGCCCGCTCGCGCATGCCCTCCAGGCCATAGCCTTCGCCGGCCCCGTTCGGCCTCGGCCCGGGTGCAGCCCCGATGTCGTCCACCGTGAGCTCTGCCCCGCCCGTCGCGTACCGAAGGTGGATCTGGACCCGGTTCGCCGGTGCATGTTTTCGAACGTTGGTCAGGGCCTCCTGGGCGGTTCGGTAGAGCGCCAGCTGTGCGGGAGACTCGAGCTCGACTGGCTCGCCGTCGACGGAGTAATCGCATGGAAGCCCGGAGTCGCGCTCGAAGTCCTGGACCAGGCTCACGAGCATCGGGGCTCCCGGCACGCCATCGCCCCGCAGGGTGCCGACCGCGCGCCGTGTTTCGTCGAGCCCCTCCTGGGCGAGGTGCCGCGCCCGCAGGACCGAGCTCACCGCCTCGTCCGAGGCGCGCTCCCCCGTCAGCAGCATGCGCGCGCTATCGAGCTGGACGATCAGCGCAGTGAGGCTGTGCGCCAGGACGTCATGGATTTCGCGCGCCAGCCGCGTGCGCTCTTCGACCTTGGCCGCCGCGAGGTCGCGGTCTCGTCTGGCCTCCAGCTCGGTCAGCAATGCACGCACCCGGAACTGCTCGTCGCGCAGCCGGCGCGCGCCATAGAGGAGCACGAACGCGAACACGAGGAAGCCGAGGTTGAACGCGATGCCAACCCAGCCGACCTGCAGTCCGCCAGGCGCCCAGAGCTGGCGGACAACGTACGTGGCAAAAATCGACCCCGTGACGCCAAGGGCCATGCGCAGTCGCAGCAGTTGAGTGGCGTCCAGGACGACGATGTAGGCGCCCACCGGCGTGGTTCCAGGCTCGGTCTGCCCGAGCAGGATGAGGCCCATCGTGGCGGCGGCCATTGCGCTGATCCGAAGCGTGGGGCGGCTGACTCCCTCAAAGAGGCTCAGCGCGATCAGCAGCAGCGTGAGCGTCCCCATCGCAGTGGCGTGCAGCACCTGGATGGGACGAGGCTCGATCAACCACAGCGACAGCACGAGCAGCGCAGCCATGACGAGCATGGCCAGGCGCCGCTGACGGACGGACAGCAGCGCCGCTGCCTGCTCATGCACAGCGACGAACATATCAGGCGGCTTCTGACTGAGCCTCATCAACTGCGATGACCTCGCCCAGCCCCAGCCGTCGCCGCAGCCCGGCCAGCGGGCGAGGTGCCCACCAGTTGAGTTCGCCCAACAAGCGCATCACGCTCGGGACGACCACGGCCCGGACAACAGTCGCGTCGACCGTGATCGCGATGGCAAGCCCGAGGCCCAGGGCCTTGATCAGCACGGTGCCTGCGCCCAAGCCGAAGCTGGCGAAGACCGCGACCATGATGGCAGCCGCGCCAGTGATCAGCCGGCCGCTGCGCTCCAGGCCCGTCGCCACCGCGGCCGCGGTGTCACCGCTGCGGTGCCACTCCTCCCGGATCCGGTTCAGCATCAGCACCTCGTAGTCCATCGAAAGGCCGAAGAGGATGCAGAAGATGAGCACGGCAATGCTCGGGTCCTGGGTCTGCGGGGTGAAGTTGAGCACGCTGCTCACGTGGCCCTGCTGGAAGATCCAGACGATCGCCCCGAAAGCAGCCCCGAGCGACGCCAGGTTCATCAAGACGGCCTTGAGAGGCAGCAGCACCGAGCCGACCAGCAGGAAGAGCACCACGTAGGTCACGACAACCACGAACGCGGCGGCCGCCGGGGTGCGCGCAGTGATCCACGCCACGTCGTCCTCGGTGAAGGCCGTGGAGCCGCTGACCAGCTTGCTGCCACCGGGCGGTCCCGCCTCGTTCCGGATGCTGGCGACGAGCGTTTTCGCCTGGCTGCTGCTCGGCTGGTAGGAGCTGTGGACCTGGAGCTCCACGATGTGCGCTCCGACGCCGGCCTGACGCGCCGCAGGCGCCGCTGACGCGTCCGCCGGATTGTCCACAGACAGCACTCCCGGCATCGCGGCGATGCCGGCCGCGAGCTGGTTGGTGTAGGCCGCTCGCGGTGTCGAGAGCGGGTCGCCGGAGCCGTAGTGCAGGACGACGGGGATGACCTCCTGGCCCTGATGCGGAAAGTTCTGCGCGATCTGGTCGTAGGCGTATCGGGCCTCGTTCTGTGGCGGAAGGAGCTTTATTCCACCGCTGCCCAGCTGAAGGCCGAGCACGGGTGCTGCCAGGACGGCCAGCACGGCGAGAGCCGGGAGGAGCGCGAGCACAGGCCGTCGCATCACCTGGTTTGCCAGCAGGTGCCAGAAGCCGCGCCCGCCGGCCTGGCGCCCGACGACCGGCAGCCGCAGCCAGTTGACGCGGCGGCCGAGGATCGCCAGCAGCGCGGGCAGAAGCGTGAAGGCGTAGATCACCGCGGCTGCTACCGCGAACGCCCCGCCCAGGCCCATCGTGGCCAGGTACGAGCCCTGGTAGAACAGCAGCGCCGAGAGCCCGATCGCGACCGTGAGACCGGAGAAGACGACCGACCTGCCGGCGGTGGCCATGGCCACCTCCAGGCTCTCCTGCGGGCTGCTGCCGCTCGCAAGCTGTTCTCGGTACCGGCTGACGATGAAGAGTGAGTAGTCGATGCCCACCCCAAGCCCGACCAGTGCGGTCAGGTTCGTCGCGTACTGCGACACGTCGATGAACCGGGCCAGGAGGAAGATGCCGCCGAATCCGCCGGCCACCGCGAGCGCGCCGACGCCGAGTGGCAGCAACGCCGCGACGACAGTGCCAAAGACCAGCAGGAGCAGGACTGCTGTGATCGGCAGCGAGGTCCGGCTCGCGCTCGACAGGTCGTGCCCGAGCTCGGTGTTGAACGCGGCGTCGATCGCCAGGCCCCCGGTACCGAGGACCTGCAGCGGGCCACCGGGACCGAGCTCGCCGTGCAGGTCCGAGTACGTGGCCTTGCTCGCCTGCTGGTCGTCTTTGAGCGTGACGATGGCCAGCGCCTCGTGCTGGTCACGGGAGACCAGGCTTGCCGCTGCGGGCCCCGCGTCATAGGGCGTCATGATCGACTGTATCCGCGCATCGGCCCGCAAGGGCCGAATGGACTCCTGCAGCGCGGCCTGGAATGTGGCGTCGCCGGCCGTCATCGTGCTGCTTCGGTAGAGCAGCGTCAGAGAGTGGGCGTTCTGCGCTGGGAGCTGCTCCTTGACCAGCTGGTCAGCGGACGCCGACTCGGTGCCGGTGGTGTTCCCATTGAAGCTCGGACTGCTGCCCTTGAGGACGCCGGCGATCGACAGCGCGACAAAGCCGACCGACAGCACGAGCACCACCCAGCGGCGGCGATAGACGAAGTTTCCCCATCTGGCGAGCATCATGATCTCCTCTGGCCAACACGGGCGGACGGCGCGGCGACGACCGGGCGTTGCGATTCCTTATCAGTCTCCCGACCGTCGCGCGCCACCGCATCGGGCGCTGGTTTGAACTTTTGTGGGGGCGCCGCGTCAAACCCAGGGTTGAGAGAGGTCCAACCGGAGAGAGGAGTCCGTCACGAGATCACGTCATCGGCCGCCAGGACGCGTCGACATCCAGGTCAGGAAACTCCAACCTGACAATCGCCTTCGTGTCGTCGACCAGGGTCCGCAGCTCCTCCGCAGCCGCGGACGGGGCAGTGTTGGCCACCCGGTCGAGCCGCTCAGCCAGTCGCCCTGGGCTGACCGCCATCCGCGCTGAATGGCCGCGGGCGCGCTTGAACTGGAAGGTCGTGAAGTAGAGCCGGTTGACCGCGGAGAGTATGGCAAGTACCCGAAAGGCGCCGTCGAGCAGCATTTGACGGCGGAACAGCTCAGCGTCCCGGGCGGCCAGATGGTCGTTGATGGTCCAGATCGCGAAGAAGCCGAGGTTGGCCTCCACCTCGCGCCGACGAAGGGAGTCCGGGTAGGCGGCACGCTCCTGCCAGGTGCGGACGAGGTCGTCGCCGTGGAGTGGCAACCCCTCCTGCAGTCCCATCGCGACCTTGGATGTGATCCAGTCAACGTCGCCGGCCGCGATGCGGTCGAGACGGCGCTCGAGGCCCGCAATCAGCTGGGCGCCGGTCTGGACTTCAATACCCTCCAGCCGGTAGTTGACGGCGAATCCCTCAGGGCGCGGAGGGGTGATCCCGCCCATCGGTTCGGCCCCAAGCCGGCGCATCAGAACGGCGAAGACGATCGGGTCAGGCAGCTCCTCGTAGTAGTTCAGCAGGTCGATGTCGGAGTGCTCGTCGCTCGTTCCCAGTGCCGCCGAACCGGCCAATATGGAAGCCCGAAGGTCTGTGTTGGCGGCCAAATGCTGGACGACGCGCCGTGCGATCGCTCGCCGCGTCTGAGTCTCGCGCTCTGCTGCAGCATTCAAAGCTCATTCGTCCATCGCCGGCCGGGGAGCCGTCGGGCGAAGGGCCCGCCGGTGGTTTACTTCTTGGACACGAACCAGTCCTCGGTGTTCCAGGTCAAGTTGTCCCAACCGTTGTCCTTGTAGCCGCCCACGGTGAAGCGATACGCGTCGATGTTGGAGCGGTTGTACAGCCAGACGGAGATCTGGGCATCGTTTAGGCGCTTCAGGATGCTCGAATAGAGCTGCTTGCGCTTGTCCTGGTCGACGATCGAGCCGGCCTGCTGGATGAGCTGGTCGGTCTGGGAGTCGCAATAGCGGTAGTAGTTGAAGCCCAGTCCATTGTTCTCAGGACGTGGGATGTTGGCGCAGGCAAAACGCTGTGCGACGGTCTCGTGGGGGTCGATGTCGGGCGAAGAAGCGTACATGTTGATATCGAAGTTGCCCTTCTTGCGCGGTGCGTTCGCGCTCCAGGAGCCGAACAGCACGCTGGAAGGAATGTTGCTGACCTCGAGCGCAACTCCGATCTGCCTCCACCTATCGACAAGAACCTGCTCGATCTCCTCGCGGATCTGGTCGCCGGTTGTGGTCGTGATCTTCAGGCTGGCGCGCACACCGTTCTTGACCCTGATGCCGTCAGAGCCGGCAACCCAACCAGCCTGGTCCAGGACCTGCTTCGCCTTCGTCGGGTTGTAATCGTCCTGATGTACGTCTCTGGGTGCGGCCCAGCCGATCGAGAGAGTCGACTGCGCCACCGTAGCTTTGCCGAAGAGCAGCTTGCTGACCAGCTCCCTTTTGGGCGTTGCCAGGACCAGCGCGTGGCGCATGTTCACGTCGCCCAGCACTGGGTGCGGGACGTTCTGGTCGGCTGGGTTGCCGGGCTTAGCCAGGTTGAACTCGAGCCGCTCAACGCTCGGAGACGTGACGGCACGGACCTTGATGTCCGTCTGCTTCTCAATGTCGGGCAGCTGGGCTTCGAGCAGGTTCCACATCGCGTCGACCTCGCCTGCTTTGAGCTGGGCCAGAGCCACCTCGCGAGAGGGGACGCTGCGGAAGATGATCCGGTCGAGGTAGGGCTTACCTGCCTCTCGGTAGTTAGGGTTGCGCTCGGCGGTGATGTGGTCGGCGGACTTGAACTCCGTGATCTTGAACGGCCCAGTGCCGGAGGGTGTGCGAACGAAGTCGCTCTTCGATATGTCGGCCTCCTTCTCCAGTACGTGCCTGGGCAGGATCGGCTGGCCGGCGGACGACGAGAAGCGGCTGGCGTAGGGGGCGTAGATCGACCCGTAGTGCACAACCGCCGTCACCGGGTCAGGCGTGTCGATGCTGGTGATTTGGTCGTACCCGCCACGGGTTGTGACCTTGGGGTCCTTCATGATCGCCTGCCATGTGAACCTGACGTCGTCGCTGGTCACCGGCTGGCCATCAGCCCATTTGAGCCCTGGCTTCAGGTGGTAGGTCACATCCATGCTCTGACCACTTGTGGAAAGCTTCAGGCCACCGTTGGCAACCGTCGGCACCTCCTTGGCCAGGACCGGCTGGTAAGCGCCGTCGGGCGTAACCCGCACCAGACCCTCCAGTGCGATCTCGTAGACCAGGGTCGAGACGGTCTGTGTGGCGTAGTACGGGTAGAGCGTGTTTGGCTCCTGCCAGACGGCGACGGTCATCGTGCCTCCCTTGACCGGCGTGAGGGCCGTCGGGCCGGTAGCGCCACCGCCACACGCGCCGAGGGCCAGCATCGCCACCATCGCGATGGCCAGATTCGGAACTTTTGACATCGATTTCATCCTCCCTACCGTCGTGCTGACCGGGTGACGTGCTGCGGATCGAGGGCGTCGCGCAGGCCGTCACCGATGAAGTTGATCGCGACCACTGTCACGAAGATGGCGAGGCCGGGAAAGACCGCCGTCCAGGGTGCGGTGACCATGTCCGTCTGGGCGTCCTTCAACATGTTCCCCCAGCTGGGTGTAGGCGGCTGGATACCCAGGCCGAGGAAGGAAAGCGTGCTCTCCGCGATTATCGCCGTCGCGATGCCCAACGTGGCCGCGACGATGATGGGCGCCAGCGCATTGGGGAGCAGGTGACGCAGCATGATCGCCCGGTTCGGGACGGCGAGCGCTCTGGCCGCCTCGACGAACTGGCGTTCCTTGAGCGAGAGAAAGCTCGCGCGGATGATCCTCGACACGCCCATCCACGACAGTGCGCCCAGCAAGAGGACGACGGTCAAGAAGTGCCCCCCGAAGAAAACAGAGAAAAGGATCAGCAGAAACAGACGCGGGAACGAAAGCATCATGTCGACGAAGCGCATCAGCACCGCGTCCGGCACGCCGCCATAAAAGCCCGCCAGGCCACCGATCACCACCCCCAGCGTGATCGCGACCGTCATCGCGAGCACCCCGATCGTCAGCGACACCCTGCCACCGAACATGATCCGGGTCAGAAGGTCGCGGCCCAGGCTGTCAGTACCCATGAGATGAGCCCGCGAAGGCGCCTCATAGCGCACGTCCAGATTTGTGTGCTCGGGGCTGTACGGCGAGATCACCGGGCCCAGCAGGACCAGCACTACGAGCACCAACAGAGTCACCAGGCTGGCCACCGCCAGCCGGTGAGCCAAGAACCGCTCGAGCGCCAGCCGCCAGTGACTTGCGTGTTCGGGCAGCCCGAGCTCGGCCAGCGCCGCCTCAGGCGTAGCGGATGCGCGGGTCCAGGTAGCCATAGGCGAGGTCCGCCGCAAGATTGGCGAGCACGATCAGCGTTGAGGACACGGCCAGGATCCCCATCAACACCGGGTAGTCGGAGCGCGTGGCCGAGTCCCAGAACAGACGGCCCATGCCGGGCCAGCCGAAGATCTGCTCGGTCACCAGGGCTCCGACGAACAGCTCCGGCAGGTCGAGGGCCGCGATGGTGACCAACGGCAGCGCCGCGTTCTTGAGCGCGTGGTGGAAGACGGCTGACCGGTGCGACAGTCCCTTGGCCCGCGCCGTGCGCATGTAGTCCTGGTGGAGCGTCTCCAGCATGCTGGCCCGCAGGTAGCGGGAGTAGTGGGCGATGCCGACGAAGCTGAGGGTTGCGACCGGCAGGGCCAGGTGCCAGAGACGGTCGAACAGATTGAAGTCGGCGCCAGGCGTGGCTATGCCTCCGAGCGGAAAGATGCGCAGCGTCAAGCCGAGCGCGATGATCATCAGCAGCCCCAGCCAGAACGTCGGCATCGAAAGGCCGGCAAAGCTCAGCCCGGTGAAGAGATGGTCGAGCCAGGAGTACTGACGGATGGCGGTCACCACGCCAAGAGGGATGGCCAGCAGAAGAGTCACGACGTAGACCGAGCCCATCAGGTACAGGGTGTTGGGCAGCCGCTCGCGAATCATGGCCAGCACCGGCTGCTGGGTGGCATAGGAGTAGCCCCAGTCTCCGGAAAGGAAGTGCGCGAGCCAGGTCACGTACCGGACGTAAAGCGGCTGGTCCAACCCCAGCTGGTGCTCCAGACGCTGAAGGTCGAGCGGTGTGACGCCGGGGGCATTCTCGTAGGCGGAGAGTGGTCCGCCCGGCACCGCGTTGATGATCAAGAACGAGGCGACGCTGATGCCCAGCAGCAGCGGCAACGCCTGGAGCAACCGACGGCTGGCGTAACGGCTCACGCTCCTCCTTCTCCTGCGCACATGATGCCGCGGATGGCACGCTTTGTCTGCATCCTGTCCGCCTTCCCGTGTCGCGATCTACCTTGACGGACACGGCGTGGGGTGCGTTCTGGTCGCGCGAGACCGGTGACGTTACCTTGTCAGCGTCACCGTCGCGTCGTCGTCCTCGAAGTAGTTCGGGCTGTCGTCCTCGAACTTGGGTCGGTCCTCCTCACCGATGTAGAGGTCGAGGTGTTTGGGGCCTGTGCAGCCCACGCTGCAGCGGTCGTCGACCACCCAGGCAGCCGCCCTGACCCGGTCGCAGAGCGAGCGGTCCAACTGGCCGCCACACTTGCGGACCGACACCCTCGTTCCAATGGCAATGCTTGGGTGGGCGGCAGTCGAGACCCACGGCCGCAGCGGCCGGTCATTCGCGCCGACGGGGGCGGCCGCCAGCAACCAGCACCGGCTGTCATAGTCCCAGCCCAGGTAGCTCCGGCCCTCGACCGGCGTGTTCAACCTGCCGAAGCCCTCGGTCTTGATGGTGGTCAGGAACTCGTGGGAGTGGCTGCCCAGGTCCGCGCCCTGGCAGCCAGTTATCGGGTCCCTGGACCCTCCGTGATATGACTCGACGGGGGTGTAGTACACCGTCAGCCGCCAGCCCCCGCCGTTGCCGGGCGCGGGCTGATTGCCGCCGCCGCAAGAGGCCGTGAAGGCGAGCAGCGCAAGGGTCACCCAGCCGAAGCGGGCCGGCAGACGACGGCGACGGGCACCTGGCCGGCGACGACGGGGCATGGTCCTTAGTTCACCGTGCTGATGATGCCGGTAGTAGACAGGCGGCGGACGCGGTCGTTGCCGGTGTCAGCGATGTAGAGGCTGCCGCTCCGGTCGAACGCGATCGCGCTGGGCAAGTTCAGGGCCGCCGCGGTGGCCGGTCCATGGTCGCCGCGAAGGCCAGGCAGCCCGGTGCCCGCCACCGTGACCAGCTGCCCGTCGGCGGTGACACGCCGGACTCGAGAGTTCACGTCGTCAGCGACGTAGAGGCTGCCTGCTGCGTCTAGCGCGAGGCCCCGCGGGGACAGCTCGGGCGTCGATTCGCCGGGCGGCGGCGCGCCGCCACCCGTGACCGGGCGCACCGTGCCGTCGGCGGTCACCGCCCGCACGCTTCCGCTGTACCCATCCGACCAGAAGACCACACCCCCTGCGCCCACCGCCAGGCCGCCAGGGTCCCCGATTAATCCCTCGGCGGATGACAACTTCTGCTTTACCGCTGCCCAATCGACCCTCGTCCGGATAGATGGATGAAGACCAGGAGGGCGGAGGCGGCAACGGCTAGCAAATAGACTGCAATTCGCTACCGAAGGGGCCGCCTCTATCGGCGGCCCCTTCGGGCGCACAACATGGCCTACGGCAGTGGCAGCGGGATCGTGGCCTGGAACTTCGGCACCCGGCGAGCCTTGGTTGCCTGCTCGAAAGCGAATGCCAGGCGGATCAGCGTCGGCTCGCTGAACGCCCTGCCGATGAAGGAGATGTTCACCGGCAGCCCGAAACTGAACCCGGCCGGCACGGTCACGATCGGATAGCCTGCCTGCGCCGCCGGGGTCGAGCTGGCGGTCGTGAAGTGGTCGCCCTGGACCAGGTCAGTCGTCCAGGCCGGGCTGCCTGTCGGTGCCACGAGCGCGTCCAGGTTGAACTTGCTCATGATGGCATCGATGCCCTGCTCCCGCGAGAGCGTATGGCTCAAAGCGAGTGCATCGGTATAGACGGGATCACTCAAGTTGGTCGTCGCCTCGGCCCGCAGGAAGATCTCCTGACCGAACCACTTCAGCTCGGTCGAAGCGTGCGCCTCATTGAAGGCGATGGCGTCGGCGAGCGTCTTGATCGGGACTCCGACCCGGTTGGCAAGATAAGCCTTCAGGTCTTGCTTGAAGTCGAAGAGCAGGACCGTCAGCTCGGTCTGGCCGCCCAGCTTGCTCTGGGTCGGGATGTTGGCCGGGTCAAACACGGTTGCGCCGGCATCCTTCATCGCCCGGATGGCGTCCTCGATGATCGCGTCTGCCTTCGGGCTGGTGCCAAAGCCGTTCGTGCGAGCTACGCCGATCTGCGCACCCTTGAGTCCGTCCTTCTTGAGGAACTGCGTGTAGTCGAGGACTGGGCCCGATGCCATCGGGTCACGCGGGTCGCTCCCGCCGGCGATCGCGCTGAGCACCGCCGCAGCATCCGCCACGGTTCGGCCGTGCGGCCCAACGGTGTCCTGGTTGTGCGAGATCGGCACAACACCGGCACGACTGGTCAACCCCAAGGTCGGTTTGATGCCGACGACGCCATTGGCGGTGGCCGGGCAGACGATGGAGCCGTCCGTCTCGGTGCCGATGGAAGCGGCGCAGAAGTTGGCCGAGGGCGCCGCACCTGAGCCCGAGCTGGAGCCGCAGGGATTGCGGTCCAGGACGTAGGGATTGCGGCATTGCTGGCCCCGGCCGGACCACCCGCTGGACGAGTGCGTCGAGCGGAAGTTGGCCCACTCGCTCAGGGTCGTCTTGCCAAGGATGATGGCGCCTGCCTGACGCAGCCGCGCCGCGACGGTGGCGTCCCGCACGGCCGGTGTGCCGACCAGCGCCAATGAGCCGGCCGCGGTCTGCATGCGGTCGTGCGTGTCGACGTTGTCCTTCAGCAGGATGGGGATGCCGTGCAGCGGCCCGCGCGGCCCCCTCTCCTTGCGCTCCTTGTCCAGCTGCTCGGCGATGTCCTGCGCGTCCGGGTTGACCTCGAGGACCGAGTTCACGTGCGGGCCGCCCCGGTCGAGGCGTTTGATCCGGTCCAGGTACCTGTCGACCAGCGTCTGCGCCGACAAGCGCCCTGAGGCCATCGCCGCCTGCAGCTGCGCGATGGTCGCCTCCTGGAGATGCAAACCGTCGGCGATCTCCTCCGAGTCGTCTGCGAATACCTGGCTCGGTAGGCTGGCCGCCAGCGCTGCGCCCGTCGTCGCCAGAGCGGTGATGCGAATGAAATCCCGGCGATTGACGTGGCCCCTCTCCTTTGGGGCCGGACTCGTACCTTCGGCAGCACACGGTGCGCAATCGTCGAAGTCGTCCATGGCTGAACCCTCCTCCTCTGGTTTCCCCCCGTTGGTCGCGTTGAGTCGCAACGTAACTGGTTGGACCGGTCGCGTCAATGTCGCGCAGCCGGGTCGCACCCGGCGGGGTGGCCTCGCCTGCCTCCTGCCAGGCCACGTTCTATCCCTTCGGGATGATGACGAGTGAGACAACTGGGGCTATACCCACCAGTGACGTCAGGCTGCATGATCGACAGCGACATTCAATAAAGGAGGAGCACGTATGGCCGCCGCTACTGCCCGTCTCCGAGCCGACCCAAGGCGAGCGTCCGATCGAAATGGCGGACGCCGGTTGCCGACCCCTAGCAGGGTGCCGATGCTCACGGCGACAGAGCGGGCGGCACGCGGCAGGGCCGCGCGCACCGAGGTCCCGCGCGCCAGCCATGCCGTCTTCGAACCCTCCTCACACCGGCCCGACCCGATTGCCCTGCTGGAGGAACAGGCCAAGACCCGGGTTCCCGAACTGGTGCCGATCCGCTACGGTCGGATGCTAGTCTCACCCTTCGCCTTCTTCCGAGGGGGCGCGCTGATCATGGCTTCGGACCTCGACGCCACGCCCACGTCCGGCATTCGTGTACAGGTCTGCGGCGACGCCCACATGTCCAACTTCGGCGTGTTCGATTCGCCGGAGCGGCGGCAGATGTTCGACGTCAACGACTTCGACGAGACCCTGCCCGGTCCGTGGGAGTGGGATGTGAAGCGCCTGGCCGCCAGCCTGGCCATCGCGGGGCGCGAGAACGGCTACTCCCAGCGTGACCGCAGAACAATAGTGCTCGCGGCCGCCGGTGGGTACCGCCGAGCGATGACGCAGTTCGCGGGAATGCACACGTTGGACGTCTGGTACGCCGGCCTCGACGTCGCGAGGGTCATGCAGAGAGTGCGCAGCGAGATCCCGCCAAAGCGATTCAAGCTGCTGGAGCGCAGTCTGGCTAGGGCCAGGACCCGCGACAGCCTCCAGGCCTTTTCCAAGCTCACCGAGGTGGTCGATGGCAAGGTCCGGATCTCTCCGGACCGCCCACTGATAGTCCCCGTCGAGGAGCTGGCGCCGCCAGAAGTGAGAGACAGGCTCGAGCGCGACTTTCTGAAGTTGCTTGGCGGCTACCGGGCAACTCTTCAGTACAACCGCCGCCATCTCATCGACCAGTTCCAGTTCGTCCAACTGGCCCGCAAGGTGGTTGGGGTGGGCAGCGTCGGCACACGAGCTTGGATCGGTTTGTTCATGGGAGTCCGCGATGGCGATGCGCTCTTCCTCCAGATGAAGGAGGCCGAGGAGTCGGTCCTGGAGCGGTTCGTGGGCCTGAGCGAGTTTCGGAACCACGGCCAGCGCGTCGTGGCCGGCCAGCTCACCATGCAGGTAGCCAGCGACATCTTCCTTGGCTGGGAGCGCGTCGTCGGGTTGGACGGTCAGACGCGCGACTTCTACCTTCGGCAGTTGCGCGACGGCAAGTGGTCGATCGATGCCGGCGTCATGCTCCCCCGCGGCATGGCCATCTGGGGCGGGTTGTGCGGATGGACGCTTGCCCGTGCCCATGCCCGATCGGGCGACCGCATAGCCATCGCCTCATACCTGGGCACCAGAGCGGTCTTCGATCGTGCCATGGTCGACTTCGCCGAAGCGTACGCGGACCAGAACGAACACGACTACAAAGCGCTGCGGGCAGCGGCGGAGTCCGGCCGGATTCAAGCCGAGATGGGCCTATGAGAGGAGGGGCGGAGATGAGGGGCAGAGATGAGGGGCACGAGTCCCGTTTCAGCCGCAACACTGGGAACCGCTTGGTCTCCTCGGCGGTATATGGAGCAGGACTGAGCCGGCAATAGCTCCGGCCCCAAGTAAGCGTCAAGAAGCGGAGGGAAAGCCATGCGGCATCAGGCGACCTGAACTGTGGCGATCCTCGCGTTTCTCGCCAGCCTGGTGTCAGTCGGGTGCAGCGGGGGCCACGACGCGACGAACACAGCCGCCAGCCCCGCCACCTGTCTGGCGGCAGGCCGCCCGGCTTTTTCCGCCTGTTGGGGACTGGTCGCGCCGCTGGGCACTGGCGGGTTCCCTCCAGAGAGAGGCTCCTTCGATAGTCCGAAGTGGGCGCCGGGGCGATGGCCGCTCACGCTGGAACCCGTCATCGGCTTCAACGGCGATCTGTGGATGATGAGCCAGACTCACGCGTGGTCCTCCACGGACGGCCTGAACTGGACTCACTACCCGAAGACGGATTGGGGAGAGCGGATCGGCCAGGCGTACGCCTTCTTCAACGGCCGGCTCTGGATGTTCGGTGGGCTGAGATATAACGACCGGATCCCACTGAACGACATCTGGTCGTCCACGGATGGGACGAGGTGGACGAACACCGGCAACGCCGCATGGTCACCGCGGAAGGCACAGACGATCATCGCCTTCCGGAACAAGCTCTGGCTTTTCGGCGGCGCCGACCAGGTCAAGCGTGACTTCTCGACAGTACACGCTCTGGACGATGTTTGGAGTTCGGACGATGGCCTGCACTGGACGCAAGCGACCGCCGCCGCAGCCTGGTCGCCTCGTGAGGGGGCGACGGTGGTCGTGCTCAAGGATGCGCTTTATCTGCTTGGCGGCCAGGGACACGCGGACGTGTGGCGCTCTGATGATGGCCTCAACTGGACCCAACTGTCACCCGAGGCCGAATGGAAACCGCGGTATGGCTATGGCACAGCTGTATTCGGAGACAAGTTGTGGGTATACGGAGGGTGGGAAGGAAAGCCCACCAATGCGCTGAACGACGTCTGGTATTCAACGGAAGGCACCACCTGGGTTCGGCAAGCAGAACATGCTCCGTGGGCGCCCAGGAGCCCGAGGACAATCGTCTACAAGGACAAGCTCTGGATCTTCAGCGGCAAGCACACCGGCGGCAAGGACAACTGGGGTGGCGACATCTGGACGATGGCGCTGCGCCAATAGCCCAGGCCCCCCGCTCTTGCAGGCCGTTGTCGGAGAACGATCACGCGAGCCGCCACGGTAGCAGCGCCGGCGGTCCCCGCCGGTCCGACCGATGGCAGGGCAATGGCGGTGGCAGGATCAGCCCGACACGCGATACGAAGCGTTTGCCCCCTTTCAAGCCGTGGACGAGGTGATCGCGAGGACCCGCGTTGGGCGAATGACAAGAAGCCCACATGGCGGAGGACTCGGCCGGTTCTGACACCGTGCGGTCAAGGTCGGCACAGGACACGGCACTCTGGTCGCATACGGCGAGGTCGAACTCGGCGTCGCCGAAAGACACTGTCCCGGCGCTGCTGCCGCCAGCCTTGCCTTGACACCGATTGCGGCCAAGTGGCGCGGTGATGTTGCCAGGCGCGGTGAAAACGCGGCTTGACAGCTAGGCCAGCTTACCTTAACGTGGTTGGACGTCTTCTTTTGCCCATTCGGTTCGGGTCTCCGAGGACGTGAGACGGGGGTGCTAGCTGGACAGACACGGAACGGGCGTGGCGCCTTACCTAGGCCTTTCGGTCTGTTTCACAGCGTCTCTGATCGGCGAGATTCGGACGGCGAGGCGCGTGGATGATAGCTGGCGCGTCTAATCCCACTCCTTTGCGATTCCGTGTTGCCACGGATCTCCACTGTCGATGCCGACGAATGCCCTCGCCGACTTCGGGGCGCGCGGTTACCCAACTGTAACTGTGAACGGCTAGCCAATGGAGGATAGGGAGAGGATGGGATGATTCAGGCTTCGAGGACGTTTGCAGGCCACCTCAAGCAATTCTCTAGAGCCGTTGACATCGTAGACAAGAACACGTTCGACCAGGTGCGCGACCTCATCATTCGCTACGTTAGGCGCGAGCTGGGAGAAGGCGCCTACTTTGATCTTCTGCGCGAACAGCGCATCGGCCAAGAGCCTGTTCTCCAGACTTTCTGGAGCAGTGAAGACAAGATTCAGCTATTGCGAATCCCAGCTCAGGACACACCGGCGGCGATATCGTTCCATCACTCCAAACCACTCTGGGTTATTAGTGGCGACCACTTATCACTGGACAGATCCGCATCCTATCGTGACCAGTGGTCGGAGCTTGCCGACCTTCCGCCACACGCGTCACCCACTGGTCGCTCAATGAGCACCTTGATCGTCGTCCCACTCCGCCGCAAGAGGGTGCTAGGAGTATTATGCATAGAGGCTCGAAACCACATAGAGGCGACTGACGTCGCTCGCCAAGAAATGCAGCTCCTGGGCGATGCTCTCGCCATCCTGTTGGAGCTATGGGAGTTAAATGAATCGCAATCTCAGCTGACTGATGAGGCGGTCGGCGACCTTCGAGATATGATCACCAATGCGAAGTTTCCTAAGCTGGCCAAACCACAAGTTTTTGTCGCGCATTCCAGTCGCGCCGATGAGCAGGTCACTGACATCATCCGCAGAGTTCTCAAAGAGTATGAGGCCCAGGTGCACATAACATATTGGAACGAGATTCCCGACGCCGGAAACATCACTACTCAGATTGGCGATCGGATTACGACGTCCCGTTTCGGCATCTGCTATTTTTCGGAGCCCGCAGACAGGGCGAGTGATCAAGGTATGGTGACTGATCGTCCTGGAACTCCGAAGTATGTCGACAACCCTAATGTGGTCTTTGAAGCTGGCATGCTGCACGCGTTGACAAATGCACCGGACGCTGAGCCGTCCGGATGGATCCCGATACGGGAAAGAGAGTCCTCCCACGCTCCGTTCGACTTTGCCACGGAGCGAATTCTGATGGTAGCGCGAACAGAGACTGGCGACGTAGCCGAGCGATTCCAGTCAGAGTTAAAGAGGCGTGTCACTGCCCTGTTTGGATCGACTTGATCCCTCGATCGTGAGGCTCTATTATGCCGGCTTTGCTGGTTGGCTACCGACGAGCAGTGAAAGAACTGGCAGGTCAAGCGGCAGCGGGCAAAATGCTCTTGACGTTCTCTGCTATGAACTGCCGAGTCGCGTTCGTGAAGCCTTCCACATGATGTGCTCTCGGCTGATGGCTTCCTCAGCTTGATCGACGAATTCCGCCCACTCCTGGTCACCACCACTGATTGGCATCAATTCCGCGATCGCTGCCAATTCTAGACTCGCAACCGTGTACTGTGTCGCGAGCATCTCATGTTGCTTCGTTTGAAGCCACGCGGTTGCTCCCGCGATGACCGCGCCACTGATGCCCAAGAGGTCTATCTCCACAATGCCCGCCGCCTTCAGCACGGCACCAACAGCGGCGCTGGCCTCAGCCGCGAGCAGTGTCAGGTTCCATGAATCTGCACGGCGCCGACTCCTCCGCGCCCTATGCGCATACCATGTCTGCTGATTTGCCACCCTTCCCCGGCGATACGCTGCCTGCCGCACTCCCAGCGATTCGCTACGCAGCTCCCTCATTGCGGCAGTTATCTGGCGGGAACCTTCAACAGGCGGAATCAGGGCACCCCCGGGTAGACCATCTGGTAGCTGTCGCAGTCGCGCGAGAAACTCAGACTCTGTGCTGCCGTCTGCAGACCCAACCGGGAAGGGGGATCCGCCAACTGCGTATCGCCAGGCCAGCGTCTTCGCCGACTCTGCCACCGCGCGCGCGTCGTACCACGACTGCTCCGGCTTTGCGCTCAACAAGTACCCTGTCACTGCACCGGCCACAACAAACGCTGCCGCGCCCACAGTGGCAGCTAGGTCGCCACCGTGCGCCAGGACTCGCAGGGTGATGGCTCCACAGACGGCAGCCAAGCCGAGACTCGCAAGCTGCAGCAGGCGGAGACGCAGGAACCGTGCCTGTGCGCCGACGGACGCCTTGTCCGCCGCCTGAAACGTGGCCGGCATATCGGCATCCGTTAGTGGCGGCGATTGACCATCATCCATGGTTGATCCGGCCCGGTTCGGATCCGCTCTGACCATCAATGGTAAACAGCGATCATGCTGTCGGCACCTTAGATTAACGACCGTACCCCACTGAACGATCTGGTCGTCTACTGGCAGGGCGAGGTGGACGAACACCGGCCGCCACCGTGCAACGCTGGCGATCCCCCCAGGTCCAACCTCTGCCACCTCCAGGGCGGCGGAGGATCAGCCCGAGGAGGTCTCGGCCGGCGCAGTGCCGATGGCCGTTGGCTCGCCCTGGCTCGCCTGGAACGGCTCGGGCTCAGTCCTCTGCTTGCTTCGTGCTCATCGCGAACCAAGCCATCCCGGGCGACGTTACGAAAACGATCGGCTGGCGGCACGGCTGTGGGAGCTGCACCGTCGCCTCGATTTCAGCGTTGCCCTGGGGGCTTGCCGGGAGCAGTCCGGTGCTGACGTTGACCACGTTGCCGCTGCCGTCGAGACAGCTGACGACGGCCCGGAAGTTGGCGATAGGGTTGGTCAGTCTCACGGCAGGGGCACCGGTTCCGTGTTGGCCAGGACCAAGCCCGTCACTTCAACTTCGACGTTCCCCGCGGAATCGACTTGACCCTCGCCGCTGGTGATTACCCACGGCAGACCGCCGCCATGCAGCCCCCGGATCGGTGTACCGGTCGCCCCCACGACCTTTGATCGTGTCATGGCCGCGGCACTGGACCTGGCGTTCTCGTGGTCGACGACGACCTCGCCCGTCGAAGTCGCGGTCAGCCGGACTCTTGACAGGCGGTCGCGACCTCAGCCAGGATCGCCGCCACGCCCACGAGCTACCGGAAACTCATGAACCACCCGTGCCAACCTAAAAGGTTGGGAACTCAGTCTCCTTCCTCGCTCCCGAACGACGACCGCACTACGGCCCGTGCGAGCAGGTCACGGCCTAGCGGGCTGGGGTGCACGTCGCAGTTTCCCGGCGACAGCTGGATCAGGAGGCCCGCGGCGCAGCTGCTGTTGCCGGCTGCCACGGCAAGCGGCCTGAAGGCGCCAAAGCCGTCGGCGATCCTGCCGCCGAACTTCTTGGTGGCGGCAACAATCGGAGCATTGAGGGTCTGCGTCGCGGCAGCTGATGCCTGGTCGTATGTCAACGAGTAGTAGCTGAGGGTCACGAGGCGCCCGCGGTAGTGCGCGACGCTGCGAATCTGGCCGAAGATGAACTCGAGATTGGCCTGGATATTTGCCAGGACATCTGGCACACCCTTGCTTACGCAGGTCGGATCGCCTGCGCACTGGCGCTGAAGGACGAAGACGTCATTGGCGCCGATGTCCATGGTCACCAGGCGGACATGGCGATGCGTCTCCAGGAAGTTGTGCGCGAAGGCCAGTTGCGTTCCCCGGTAGTCGACGTGCAGCGGGAAGGCGGCCTTGTAGGGCCGGCAGCCGTTGTCGGTCCCTGACGAGGAGATGAACCCACCGGTGGCCTCGCCCGGGCAGGACGCGTTCACGTCATCTAGATCCAGAATCCGGGCGGCGATCTCAGGATAGCCGACGAAGTTGGCCGGATTGCCGGCCTTTCCGGCCGCCACGATCAGCGGGCTGAATCCGAAGGCAACCGAGTCCCCGAGCGCAAGCTGAGTGGCCTCGCGATCGCCGATTCGATCCTCGGCCGCTGCTGGGACCACCGTACCGGCGAGCAGGACAGCAAGGCTCGCGAGTATCAGCAGAAGCCTTTTGGCCATGGATCCCCTCTCCTTTATTACCGTCTGGGTGCCCGGCCGACAGCGGGGCAAGGCGAGTCTAGCCCGGATCGCCCGATTTGGTGATTCCAAGATCGAGTCGGGCGTCGCGACACGTGCTTACGACTACAACTTGCTGTCCCCGGGACGCGACGTGGCCAGCGACTATCACCTCAGGCCGTTCCGAGATCGAGGAGTCGTTTGCCAGGGGACCCGAATACCCGGCTGCTCTCGGCACTCGGGAGCGCTACCGCCCGTGAAAGCGGGTAAGTTCGTCGGCCGGCCTCCAACGTCAGGAATCTTTCCAGGTAGATGGCGGCTGAACCGATCTAAGGTATGGGTCGAACGGTGGGGTACTCACCGAAATCAATGGGAGGTGCGTAAGGTGCACATACTCAAGCGACTGGTTCTGCCTGCTTTGTCTCTGGCGACCCTGGCTGCCTTTGTAATGGCTGCCGGACTCGACTGGATAGGGCCGTTGTAGCAGCCCAGGCAAATGATGGTCGCGCGGCCTCTTCTAAGGGTGTAAAGTACGATCGAAGTGGGGTCTGGTCGGCCGCGCGGCCGCCTTAATGGTGTCGACATCAAGGCTGATGTGCTTCGTCGGGCCCGGACGCGTTCCGGCCTCAGCCTGGCACAAGTCGCGGGGAGCGAGCTGACCCGGCAGGCTGTGCATCTCATCGAGACTGGCAAGGTGCGGCCGTCGATGAACAGCTTGCGAACGATCACCGGTCGGCTGGCTGTCCCAATTGAGGCCGTGCTTGCACAGCACGCTCCCCACAAGTCAGACGGCGAGGTGGCAGAACTCCAGGCACTCTTTGGACAGCAGCGGTACAGCGACACCCTGGAACGGGGAGTCGAGATCCTAAAGAGCGCTGACTCTCCGCCGATAGTTGCCCTCGTCGACCAGTGCGTCGGTCATGCGCTGATTTACCTCGGCCGCCCACTTGAAGCGCTCAGCCGACTCAAGCTGGCCCGGGGGCTGTTCGAGTCACTGGCCGACGACCACGGCGCGGTGGAGACGATGGAGCTGATGGCCAAGGCGCTTTATTTTGCTGAGGATCCGGACGCGCTCGCGATGGCCATGCAAGCGCTCGAGCGCTGCCGCACGCTCGACCCGCCGCCGCCACAGATCGAGTCACGGGTGCTTGAACGTATAGGCTCGATTCACGTGGGTCGAGGCGACCACGCCGCCGGCCGCTCTTACTACGAGCAAGCGCTACAGGCCGCCGGCCCCGTTCGCAACCTTGCCCAAGTAGCCCGGATCTATCACGGTTTGGGCTTCTGCTACCTCAAGGTGGGCGACCTGGCGAGAGCCATCGATCTGGTCATGAAGGCTGAAACTCTCTACGAGGCCGAGCTTCGAATCAGTGGTGCTCCACCCAATCTGAACCTACCCGGAGTTGAGAACGATCTGGGCCTATTGCTGATGGAGCAGGGCGACCTGGAGCGGGCGGAGCAACGTTTTCAGTCCGCACTCCGGAGATATGCGGAATTGGGCATGCAGCGGGTCCGCAGTCATGCGCTCCTCAGTCTGGGCGAGCTCCGCCACCGCCAGGGTCGCTACGCCGAGGGCGTTGAAATGGTGGAAGAGGCAATCACCCTCGCGCAGCGGTTCTTTGAAACCAGAGCTCTCGGAGCGGGCTACAAACAGCTCGGAGAGCTACGAGCGGCACAGGGGGACCGCGACGGCGCCGTCGAGGACTTCCGGCGGGCGTTGGCAATCCTGGAGGAGGCCGGGCTGGACGAGCATCGCGCCGAATGTCTCCGGGCTTATGAGCGCGTCATCGCCGGCCGGCGCCACAGTCAGGAGGCCGCTGGGGCCTGACGGCCACCCGGCACAGGCGTTTGGGGCAGCGTCGTTCCATCACCTACGATGCTGAACCATGGCATTTGACGGCTGGAAGGGCGACTTCGTCGGCTTCTTCCGAGGTCTCGAACTGGACAACTCCAAACGGTACTTCGAGGCGCATCGCAGGCAGTACGACGTCGACGTGCGGAAGCCGATGGAGGAGCTGGTCGCCGAGCTCGAGCCCCTTCTGGGCGGCGGCAAGATCTTTCGGATCAACCGGGACATCCGCTTCTCAGCGGACAAGTCGCCGTATAAGTCCAATATCGCCGCGGTCGTCGGGACCATCTACATCCACCTCGACGCTCATCAGCTTTTCCTTGGCACCGGTGCGCACAACCCAGACACTGCGTGGCTGAGGCGGTACAGGGAGGCGGTCGCCCGTCCCGTGGGCGAGGAGTTGGCCCACCTTGTCAACCGGATGCGAACCGACGGCATCAATGTGGGCGGCAATCCGCTCAAGACGGCGCCCCGCGCATATCCTCCGGACCATCCTCGAATCGAGCTGCTGCGATGGCGCGAGGTCGTCGCCGGAAGACGCTTTCCGATCGAACCCTGGATCGCAACCTCGGGGGCGAAGGACCGGGTGGTCGAGACCTGGGAGACGATGCGCCCGTTCGCCGGCTGGCTCACCGAGCACGTTCAAGGGGAATAGGGCGAAGCTTCACGGCGACGCCAGGCGGGTCAAGCAACCAGCATCGGCCAGGTTGGCGACCCGGGTTCGCGGGAGATGCGCACGGACGGCGGCTCGCCGAGGCCTTTCCCAACAGCAAACTCGTCGAGATACCCGACAACGCGCCCCCGCTACTGGCCCCGCTACTGGGGAGAGGCGTGAGTCAATTGAAGGGCCTCAGTGCGCAACATGCGGACCAGTTCTATGTCGATCAACTTGGTGTCAGTCGCACTGAGTGACACAAAGGTCTCCGTCCGATTGACACCGGGTAGCTTCCATATCTTGTCAAACAGGCAGTGCCGCAGGTGTTCGTGATCGCGGACGCGCAGCCGCAGGATGAGATCCATTGGCCCGGCAACGATCGCAACGTCCTCCACTTCGGGCAGCGCCCACAGCGCCCTCAAGACCTCCTCCGGCTGCTTCAGTGTGTTCACGGCGATGACACTGACGTAGACCACCATGGAAAAGCCCAGTCGCCCTCTGTCCAGCTCCGCGCGATACCCCCTGATCACGCCCGTCCGCTCGAGACGGCCAATTCGCTCCGACACGGCTGGTGGCGACATCCCTACCTCCCGCGCTATGCGCCTCTGCGATGCCCGCGCATCGCGGACGAGGAGCTCGAGGATCGCCAGGTCGACGTCGTCGAGGCTGAGGGACTCGAGCGCGGAGGTCTCGGGCTGCGCAGGGCTCGGCCCCGCCACATTTGCCAGCCGATTGCCACCTTTCACCTTTCTCATGACAGCTCTCTTCCCATCTCGTCGTGCTGATGCTATGCTCTTCGGCATCGTCGCCGTACGCTGGTGATCAGGGAGGAGTCCATCGACTAGACACTTCCCAAGAATGGAGTGAGGGCGCCATGAGTGAACCTGACGGGTCGAATGGTCGGTGGGAGTTGACGCCTGGGTCGGCCACGGCCAACCTGACGAGGCGCCGCTTCATGGGATTGCTCGGCGGAGCCGGGAGCGTTGTCCTCGGCGGTGGGGGACTCGTTTCGCTGCTCGATGCGTGCAGTTCCGGATCCAGCTCCGGCGCATCTGGCGGCAACCAGAAGCTCACGATGGCGGTCTTTCAGGAGCCCGACACCCTCGACCCCTCAGCCAGCGGCCTGATCACTGTCGGGACGATCAGCCAGTGCGTCTTCGACCATCTCATCTGGAAGCTGCCCAATCAATCCGGCTTCCTGCCTGGCCTGGCGACGAGCTGGCAGGTTTCAACCGACGCCTCTGCCTACACGTTCAAGCTACGGCAGGACGTCAAGTTCCACGACGGGACACCGTTCGACGCCAACGCGGTCAAAGTCACCTTCGACCACATCGTCGATCCGGCGACCAAATCCAAGTCCGCCGCGGGGGCATTGGGGCCATACAAAGAGACACAGGTCCTCGACAAATACACGGCGAAGGTGGTCTTCAGTCAGCCCAACGCTGCCTTCATGAACGAAGTCGCCGGCTTCTCGATCGTTTCACCGGCCGCACTTCAGAAGTTTGGCGCCGATTTCGCTCGCAATCCGGTTGGCACCGGGCCCTTCAAATTCAAGGAGTACGTGGTCGGGCAGCACGTCACAGTCGAACGAAATCCTGACTACAACTGGGGCCCGTCCGCACTGCGCAGCGGACCTCCCACGCTCAGCGAGATCACGTTTCGCATCCTGGCCGACCCCGGCACACGATTCAACGCCTTGCAAACCGGGGAGATCCAGTTTGCGCCCAATCTCAACCCGCAGGACATTGCCAAGGTCAAGGGTGACAGCCGCTACAAGGTGTACCAGATCGCCTCGACGGGGATGCCCTGGAACATCATGATCAACGCGCAGAAGTCACCTACCGACGAGCTGCCTGTCCGACAGGCGCTCCAGTACGCGACTGATCAGGCATCCATCATCAAGACGCTCTTCTTCGGCCTGCACCAGGCCGCGGACAGCGTGTTCACACCGATCACGCCAGGCTACGACAGGGCCACCCAGGCGATCTACTCGTACAACCCGACCAAGGCCGGCCAACTGCTCGACCAGGCGGGATGGACCAAGGGCTCGAATGGCATGCGTCAGAAGAATGGGCAGGCGCTCAGTCTGAAGTTCATCAACATTTCAGGTTTCGGATTCGACGGCATCTCACAGCTGATGCAGTCCCAGTTCAAGGATGTGGGCATCGCGGTCGACATTTCGGACCAGTCGTTTCCGGCGGTCGGCGATGCCTACAACCGTGGCGACCACCATCTGGCCGACTTCTTCTATTACGACGTCGACCCGTACTTCGTACGAGCGATCTTTGGTGCCGATCAGATAGCTCACGGATTCAACTGGGAGCACTACTCGAACCCCGCTTTGGACGCACTGGCTGACAAAGCCAACGCCACAGCCGATGCAACTCAGAGAAATACGCTCTACAGACAGGCCGGTCAGATGGTGATGGAAGCGGCGGTCATCATCCCGATCTACAATTCCGACGGGCTGTTCGTCGGCACGTCGGCACTGAAGGGAATTCAGTTCACTGTGAACGCGTTTCCGCTGTTCCATAACGCAAGCATGTAGTCGTGCTCCGGCTCATCGCGCGCAGGCTGGCCATCTCGTTGCCAGTCCTGCTAGGCGTGACCGTGCTCGTCTTTCTGATCCTGCACCTGATCCCGGGCGACCCGGCGCAGATCATGCTCTTCGGGTCCAGGCCCACGCCGCAGCAGATCGAGCAGCTGCGCGCGCAGCTCGGCCTGAACCAGCCGCTGCCGCTGCAGTACGCGCTGTACATCGGGCGGCTCGTGCACGGCGACCTGGGTCAATCCTTCATCACCGGGCGTCCTACCGTCGACGAGATCGCTCAGCGACTCCCCGACACGCTCGAGCTGACGCTCGCGGCGATGCTCGTGGCGGTTGTGATCGGCATGCCGATCGGGATCGTCGGTGGTGTGAGGCCCGGCAGCTGGGCCGACAGACTGGGCAGCGGGTTTGCGGTGCTCGGGGTCGCAGTTCCCTACTTCTGGTTTGCCCTGGTCCTGATCCTCCTCTTCGCTGTCGATCTGAGGGTGCTGCCGTCGCTCGGAGAGGGCTCCTGGAGCGCGATAATCCTCCCCGCCGTGTCACTCGGCTGGGGGTTGTCGGCGATTATCGCGCGTCTGCTCCGCAACAATCTGGTCGAGATCTATCAGCAGCCGTATATGCAGGTCGCCCGCGCAAAAGGCCTCTCCGAACGGATGATGCTCTACGGGCATGCGCTGAAGAATGCCCTCATCCCTGTGGTCACGATCCTCGGCCTGCAGTTCGGCAACGTGCTCAGCGGCGCGGTGGTCGTAGAGGTGATCTTCGGACGGCCCGGCATCGGCAGCTATCTGGTGCAGGCGATCCAGGCCAAGGACATCCCGGTGGTGCAGAGCGTGGTGCTCTTCATCGCCGTGATCTACATCCTGATCAACCTGGTCGTCGACCTGGCCTACGGGATCCTCGATCCCAGAATCCGCCTGTCATGGGTCCGGTCGTGATTCGGGATACGAGGTGCACACCGCCAGGGTGAGCAGCGCCGCGCCGGCCTTTCCTGCAGACGTCGGGGGATCCAGGTTCGGCCGCTCGATTTCCCGGGGCGTCCGGGCACTCTTCCAGGGTGACCGATTCGGGATCGCCGCACTGTGCTTCCTGGCCCTGATCGTGCTGCTGGCGGTTCTCGCCCCTTTTATCGCCCCGTACGATCCCGTCCACGTAAGCACCGACAACCTGGCGCCTCCCAACCTGCGCCATCCCTTCGGAACGGATCAATTCGGCCGCGACATGCTGAGCAGGATCTTGTGGGGCGCGCGCCTGACGCTGCTCGCGCCCGTGGTGGGCATCGGCATCAGCACACTGTTCGGGGTGCCCCTCGGGTTGCTGGCCGGCTACTCGACCCGCTGGATGAGCGGCCTGATCATGCGCGTGATGGACGTGATGCTGGCGTTCCCAGGCCTGCTCCTCGCGCTGATCGTGGTCACGATCATCGGGCCGGGGGTGGTCAACGTCATGGTCGCTATCGGCATTGCGTTCATCCCCGTATTCGCCAGAGTGGTGTACGGCTCGACGCTCGCCGTCCGCGGCCAGGACTACGTGACCGCGGCGCGGAGCCTGGGCTGCACCCCCCGCTGGCTGGTGGCGCGCCATATTCTGCCCAACCTGGCGACACAGATCATCGTCATCGCCAGCAGCGCCGTCGGCTGGGCGATCTTGACAGCGACGACGCTCAACTTCCTGGGCTTCGGGGTGAAGCTGCCGACTCCAGAGTGGGGCGCGGACCTCGCCGCCGGCAAGGACTGGCTGCAGCTGGCGTGGTGGACGTCGGCGTGTCCGGGGCTGGCGATCACGGCTGTGATCCTCGCTGCAAACTACCTCGGCGACCACATCGCGGCCGTGCTGGAGCCGCACAGTCACTGGCGCGACAGGGTGCAACAGGTCGGACTGGAGGGACTTCAATGAAGCTGTACATCCTCTTCCTCGGTGAAGCATGCATCGACAAGGGCGCCGTCATATCTCCAGGTGTGGGTGACGGCCAGCGCATTCACATCCCTATCCCCGCCTACCTGCTGGAGATGGACGACGGCACCCACGTCCTGATCGACACGGGGATGCACCGCAAGCACATCGAGGACCCGGAGTACACGTTCCGCGGCACCGACACCGGCAAGGTGCTCCTCCCGGTGATGCGCCGCGAGGACTCACTCATCCGCCGGCTGGCCGAGCTGGATCTTTCGCCCCAGGACGTCGAGTACGTCATCAACACGCACCTTCACTTCGACCACTGCGGCAACAACGAGCTGTTCAAAGACGCGACGATATTCGTTCAGCGCCAGCACTACAACGCCGCCAAGGAGCACCCCAACTTCCCCAACGAGTACTTCGACATACCCGGCCTGAAGTACGAGCTCATCGACGGCGAACCGGAGATCTTTCCTGGTGTGCAGACCATCCTGACTCCGGGTCACGCTCCGTGGCACCAGTCGCTGCTCGTCAGTCTGAAGACCGACGGGTATGTGCTGCTCTGCAGCGACGCCATCTACTGCCAGGACAACATCGACCACGACACCTGGGGTGGTCAGATGGAGCCGGAAGTCGCCAAGGCAAGCGCAACCAGACTCCTCCAGATCGCCGACGAGAAGGACGCTTTCATGGTCTTCGGACACGATCCCGACCAGTGGAGAACGCTGCGCCACGCGCCTGCCTACTACAGCTGATAAGAAGGTGAAGCCATGACAACCTCGATCTATCTGATTCGTGGCGTGACCCTCGTCGACGGACTTGGCGCCGAGCCGGTGCATGACGCTGCGGTAATAGTGGAAGACGACCGCATCACCTGGGTCGGCCCGTCCGGTCACGCGCCGGTTCCCGGCGACGGCCTGGTCGTGGAGGGCGCCGGGTTCTCCCTACTGCCAGGGATGATCAACTGCCACGCCCACCTCTGCAACGACGGGGCCGCCGACCTCTACGCGCAGGTCGTAAACGACAGCGTTCCCATCGCGACAATCCGCGCTGTCCGGAACGCACGGCTGGCCCTGCAGGCCGGCGTTACCACCGTGCGCGACTGCGGCGCTGCCAGCCAGATCGCTCTGGAGATCTCGAAGGCCGTCGATCAGGGTCTGATCGAGGGGCCCCGGGTTCGCGCGGCCGGCCGCGTGGTGACGATGACAGGCGGCCACGGACACTTCATCGGGCGCGAGGCAGATGGCCCGGATGAAGTGCGCAAGGCGGTGCGGGCTGAGATCAAGGGAGGCGCTCACTTCATCAAGGTGATGGCCACCGGCGGCGTGCTCACGCCGGGGGTCGACCCCAGCCAGACGACCTTTCAACCGGAGGAGCTCCGGGCGGCGGTCGAAGAGGCCCACAAGGCGGGGAGGCCTATCGCCTCCCACGCGATCGGCAATCGCGGCATCAAGAACGCTCTTCAAGCGGGCATCGACTCGGTCGAGCACGGCTTCTATCTCGACGACGAAGCGATCAACCTCGCGTTGAAGAACGACTCCTACATGGTTCCGACCCTGATCGCGGTCGATCAGATCGTGAACAACGGCCGCCAGCGCGGCATCCCCGAATGGGTGGTGCGCAAGGCCGAGGCGGAGTCCGGCCACCATCGCGAGAGCTTCGCTCTGGCAGTCAGGTCAGGGATGCGGATCGCGGCCGGCACCGACGCCGGCACTCCATTCAACCCGCATGGCGATCTGGCCCTGGAACTGGCCAAGATGGTGGAGTTCGGTCTCTCCTCGATGCAGGCGATCACGGCCGCCACCATGAGCGCGGCCCAGCTGTTGCGCATAGACAACCTGGTGGGCAGCATTGAAGTCGGGAAGCAGGCCGACCTGCTCCTGGTGCCGGGTGATCCGACCGGCGACATCAGCGTGATGCAGCGACCCACCTTCGTCATGAAAGGCGGAGCCGTCTATCGCGATCAGGTTGGCGGTCCTGTGAAGGCACACGCTGGAGCTCCGGGCGGTTGATGCGGTCCCCGGGGACCCTCCTGTCCGTCGAGGACCTGTCGGTAACGTTTCGCACCGCGGCCGGGCCGCTTCACGCGGTCAGGAATATCAGCTTCACGCTGGCCGAGGGTGAGACTCTGGCCCTGGTCGGTGAATCCGGCTGCGGGAAGAGCGCGACTGCGCTGTCGCTGACCAGGCTTCTGCCCTCGCCGCCCGCGGAGGTGGACGGCAGCGTCGTCTTCGAAGGCGCAAACCTCCTGGCTCTCGACCACGACGAGCTGCGCTCTGTGCGGGGCCGTCGAATCGCGATGGTGTTCCAGGACCCAATGTCTTCGCTGAACCCGGTCCGCACGATCGGCCGGCAGATGGAGGAGATGCTCCGTGTCCATCTGAACATGAGCCACGGCCAGGCTCGACGCCGATCGGCGGAACTCCTCGGGTCGGTCGGGATTCCCACCCCCATGCGGCACCTCGACTCCTACCCGCACCAGCTTTCGGGAGGAATGCGCCAGCGGGTCATGATAGCGATGGGGCTCTCCTGCGAGCCAAGGATCCTGATCGCCGACGAGCCCACTACGTCGCTCGACGTGAGCATCCAGGCGCAGATCCTTGAGCTGCTGCGAACGATGACTGCCGCGCACGGTACATCGCTGCTGATGATCAGCCATGACCTCTCCGTAGTAGCCGGCCTTGCCGACCGGATCGCGGTGATGTACGCGGGTCAGCTGGTCGAGACCGGCCCGACGGCCCGTGTCTTTGATCACCCAAGACACCCATATGCGAAGGGCCTGCTCGAATGCATCCCCCGACTTGACCGTCCGCGCACTCTGAGACTGCGTTCCATAGACGGCGGCCTGCCGGACCCGCATGAAACTCCCGCCGGATGCCCCTTCGCCCCGAGGTGTCCGCTGGTTATGGATCGCTGCTGGACGGATGCGCCCCGCCTGGAGGAAAAGGCGCCGCTTCAGCGAGCGGCATGCTGGGCCGACCTGTCCAGCGTCGAGCAAACCAGTCCGAGACCTGACCGGGCCGCCGCCGGCAGTACGCCCGGTGCTGACGGCCCTAACGAGGCGTTGCTCGAGGTCCGGGATCTCAAGGTGCACTTTCCGGTCGGCTCTCGTTTGCCCTTCGCCACGCGGCGGGTGCTGCGGGCCGTCGACGGCGTCACGTTCGACGTCCCCCGCGCGCAGACGCTCAGCATCGTCGGGGAGTCTGGCTGCGGCAAGACAACCACCGGTCGGGCACTGCTGCGGCTTGTCGACGTGACGGCCGGGCAGGTGATCTTCAAGGGGACGGATCTTGTCCGCCTGCCCGAGGAAACACTTCGCCAGCGGCGCCCGGAGTTCCAGATGGTGTTTCAGGACCCGTACGGTTCGCTCGATCCACGGATGACGGTCCGGGATGCAGTGGCGGAGCCCCTCCGGATCCATCAGGCGACTCCGGGTTCTGGCCTTGCCGGACGTGTGGCCGAGCTGCTGCAGATGGTGGGTCTGCCGGGCAGGACAACCAATCGCTACCCCCACCAGTTGAGCGGTGGTCAGCGACAGCGCGTCGGAATTGCGCGCGCCCTGGCACTCAATCCGTCACTCGTCGTTGCGGACGAACCTACGTCGGCGCTCGACGTCTCAGTGCGGGCGCAGATCCTCAACCTGATGCAGGACCTGCAGCAGCAGTGGGGCCTGACGTATGTGTTCATCAGCCATGACCTCAGCATCGTGCGCCACATGAGCAACCGGGTGGCGGTCATGTATCTGGGCAAGATCGTCGAAGTGGCCGACCGGGACACCCTGTACGCGAATCCGCAGCATCCCTACACGCAGGGCCTACTGGCCACCGTTCCCGTTCCCGACCCTGCGATCGAAAGACAGCGGACTCGAGCTGCCCTGCCGGGCGACGTGCCCAATCCGCTCGATCCGCCCAGGGGCTGCCGGTTCAACAGCCGATGCCCAGTCGCATTCGATCGATGCTTTGAAGAGGAGCCTCCGCTGGCGGACCTCGGGCGCAGACACCAGGCAGCGTGCTTCCTGGCTCAGCCAGAGGCTGCTGCTCGTGCCGAGGCTCATGCAACCTGACCTGAAGGGGGCCCGGGCACCGGAGTCCGCTTTCGGCCCACCTTGAAAGCAGACATCCGCAACAATGTCCGCTCTGGCCGCTCAGGTACCTTCACCAACAGCCGGGTGATGGGTTCAGACGCAACCGTCAGGTTGATCGGCGACCGCCTTGCGGCGGTGCCGCCGAAGCGCTTACTGGTGGCCACCGACTTCGACGGCACGATCTCTGAGATTGTCGACGACCCCGCACAGGCTCATCTCCTCCCGGAAGCGGGCGACGCCATCCGGCGCCTCGTCTCTCTGGTGCTCCGGGTAGCTGTTATCAGCGGCCGATCCGACCAGTTCTTGCGGTCGCAGATCCCCTTCGAGGGCGTCATGCTCCTGGGTGACTACGGCCAGGCGGGGCTGGCGGAGGACGATCGACTACGGCTCGATCGCTTCAACGAGGAAGCGACAGATCAGATTCGCTCCCAGGCGGGTGTCTGGCTGGAAGCCAAGCCTGCCTCGAGCTCGATCCACTTCAGGAGCAGGCAGCGCGCGGGACCCAGCCTCGAACGCCTGCTGACCCCGCCGGCGGAGGGGCTGGGCCTGGCGGTTCGGCTCGGGAGGATGGTGCTGGAGGTGATGCCGAAGCAGGCCGACAAGGGCGAGGCGCTGAAGGGGCTCGTGGCGCGGTTGAGGCCCGAAGGAGTGACTTTCGCCGGCGACGACACCGGAGACCGGGCAGCCTTCGAGGTGACGAGTGCCCTCACGGTTCCGCACCTGGCCACTGGAGTTGCCTCCCCCGAGGTCGATGCAAGCACCTTTGCCGCGTGTGACCTGATCGTGGACGGCCCTCAGGCTGCCGCCGCCTTTCTGAGCCGCCTGGCGGACTGGGCCGAACACCGTGAGGCCGCATCGCGGCGGCGAGACAGCCCGGCTTAGGCTCCGCATTCCCCGGCCGCGGACGTGTGGCCAGCCGACGAACCAAATGGCCGTAAGCCTATCTTGGCTTGCATGACGCAAACCAGGGAGAAGGTTGGGCCTGTCACGCAGGGCGTGATCTACGGCCTGACGGGCCGGCTGCTCAGCCGCTGGTCACCGATCATCGTCAGCAACCGCGCACCTTACGAGCCGGACGCCGGAGGCGGCTTCAGGCGCGGCAGCGGGGGCCTGGTGACGGCGCTCCTCAGCGTCGCTGAGGGGACTCAAGCTCCCTGGGTCGCGTGCGCGCGGACCAAGCGGGAGCGGCAGCTGGCCATGGATCCAGGCGGGACGCGTGTCCTCCCCCGGGGAAGGCCGCCCCTGACGGTGCACCACGTCGACCCTGGGCAGAATCGATACGAAGCGTATTACTCCGTCATCGCCAATCCGCTCCTCTGGTTCATCCAGCACTACCTCTGGGAGCTCGGAAGGGAGCCGGTGATCGACGAAGGCGTACACGACGCCTGGGAACGAGGCTACGTGGAGGTGAACCGCCTCCTCGCTCAGCGCGTCGTCGAGCTGGCTGCCGCGGCCGAGCGCACACCTCTCGTGATGACGCAGGACTACCACCTCTACCTCCTCCCCGGTTACGTCCGCGAGCAGCTGCCGTCCGCCACCCTGCAGCACTTCGTGCACATACCGTGGCCGACCGCGGAGTACTGGAGAGTCCTACCGCAGGCGATGCGCAACGCCATATTTGACGGCCTTCTCGGCAACGATGTGGTGGGGTTCCAGACACCGCGGGACGTCAGTCGCTTCCTGGCCGGATGTGAGGAGCTTCTGGGTCTGCGGGTGGACTACCAGGAGCAGGCCGTGCTGTACCGCGGTCGGGTCATCTGGGTCCGCGCCTACCCGATTTCGGTCGACGTCGAAGCTATGGAGCGGCTCTCGCACTCGGCCGCAGTCCGCAGCGAGGAGGCTCGCGTCAAGAACTGGAACATCGAGCAGCTCATCGTACGTGTCGACAGAACCGATCCGTCCAAGAACATACCGCGGGGCTTCGCGGCCTACGAACGGCTCCTGCGGAGCCACCCTGAGCTGGTCCGCAGGGTCCAGTTCTGGGCCTTCCTACAGCCGTCGCGTCAGGATGTGGCGGTCTACCGCGACTACCTGCGATCGATCATGAGCACGGCCGAACGCATCAACGCTCGGTTGGGGACCTCCGACTGGCTGCCGATCCGTCTTGAGCTCGGTGAGAACATCCACCGCGCTGTGGCCGCATATCGGAACTACGACGTGCTCCTGGTCAACTCGATCTACGACGGCATGAACCTGGTGGCGAAGGAGGGCGCCCTTCTGAACCAGAAGAACGGGGTGCTCGTACTCTCCGAAAACGCCGGCAGCTGGTACGAGCTCGGCGAGCACTCGATCGTCGTCAATCCGTTCGACATCGAGGCAGGGGCGCAAGGCCTCTACCGGGCACTTTCGCTGCCCGCAGAGCCTCGTAGCCGCATGTCTGAACAGCTCCGGAACTCAGTGATCGCATCCGAGATCTCCGGCTGGATCCAGCACCAGCTCGACGACATAAACGAGCTGGCAAGCTCGACCACCTACGCGGGTGTTTGAGTCCACCAGCACCTTTCAGCTTGACGTCTGTCGGGGACGGAGCGACTCGATGGTCCGGACGAGGATGAGAGTCGCAGTGAGCCTCCTCAGTGAGGCAGCCAGCCGCGAGCGAATCAGCACAGGAGTCTGCGACGGTTCGGCGCTCGCCCCGAGCACAACGAGATCCGCCTCCGTCGCAGCCTCGAAGATGGCAGCTCCGATCTGCGCGGTCTCTCGCTCGACCAGTTCCGGTGTCGGTACCTCCACCTGGCTCAGGAGGTAGTGGAGCTCCTCGGACTCCTGCGCTTTCCGATCGGGATGGTGGCGGGGATCGCTCAGGTGCAGCACGGTGAACTGTGCGTGCCAGGTAGTGGCTAGTGCGGCCGCCACCCTGAGCGCCAGCCTGGCGTTGGGGCCGCCCCGCACCGGTACCAGTATCCTCCGGGCGCGAGCCCGGAAGCCTGACTCCACGCCACCGGGCCGGACGAGGAGGAGGTCGGCAGGCGGAGTCGCACTGAGATTGCTGATCACCGACTCCAGCAGTCGGGGCCTACGGCTGGCCAGGCCAGGCCATTCCATCACGGCGAGGTTGGCATTCGTCTCGTACGCGGCCTCCCGGATTCCGAGGGCGATGTCGTGGACGACCCGCACCAGGATGCCGAGGCCTGGTCCCGAATGCGGCCCGGTGGGATCGTCGGTGGCCGCGATCCACCTGAGAAGGTCTCGGCGCCTTTGCGTCACCTCGTAAGCGAGGGCCTCGGACGCCTGGGCAGGCACTTCCACGAGGCCCAGCACGTTCCCTGAGCCGCGGCTCTGCCGCATCAGCCCATCGCCGATCGACAGGAGCGGCCCGGCCGCCTGGGCCCTGATGATGGGGACCAGGATCCGGAACTCTATGTTCGCCGGCACCTGCTGACGCAAGCCGTTGCGATCGTTTTCACCCGTTGCAGAGAGCACTGGTCTCACGAGCGGTTCCCTTATTCAAGTTTGCCGCGTCAGGACATCTGCTGGCCGATAGCCTCCAGCTACGCCACGCCCCATACGACCCGGCGTCCTTCGACGCGTGCCGCCTAGCATGGAATCATGGCCAGAGTTAGCGGGGAGGGCCAGCATGGACATGTATACGAAGAAGACGACATGGGCGTGATCGTGGCTGCATGGTGCCTTGGCGATCAACCCTGGAGCCAGGAGGCGAACCCGGTACCGGATGAGCGAGCCTTCATCGTGTTCGGCGAGCACGAAGAATGCCCACACCCCGGAAGCCACGACCCCGTGAAGCTGCAATAGGGAGAGCGCCTCTGAGCTTTCCGGGCGGCCGGCTACAGCGACGCCGCAAAGGCGCCGTTCCGCAGCGCCGGGACAACGACGTCGACGTCCACCTCGGCGGCGATGATGACGTCTTCGGCGAATCCCGCCGAGGCGAGCTGACGGCCGGAGCTGCACGACCGAACCGCCCCCGCAACGTCGGCCGTCGCCGCAAACATGTTCGCCGCCGCCAGGGCCTCCGCGGAGCATGGACAGCCCGCGGCCCGCAGTGCCTCGATTACGGCACCGGCACCGAGCAAGTCCTCGAGCGCAGGTCGAAGCGAGCCGTCCGGCCATCGTTCACCGGCAGCGATGACGACGGCAGGACGCTGTGGACTGCCGAAGCCGCGTCCGACGGCCCACTTTGCCGCAGCCGTAGCGTTGCGCAGGCACGCGGCGAGCACCGTTCCCCGGCTGGCTGCTGCGATGGTCGAGCCGTTCGGAGAGGGCAGGACGAGGCGGGGCGGCGCTGGGGCCCGGGAGAGGGCCGCCGGCGACAGAGACCACGGTCGCTCCGGAGAGGTCGCACGCCGATGCACCGCCAGCTCAGCGTTGTGCCGTGCGGTGAATCGCTTCGCACCCGCTTCGTCCCCTGCAAAGGGATAGACCGCCGTGCCCATGTTGACCGCGATGGTGACTGCCGTCGTGAAGGAGAGCACGTCGACGACGAACAGGCAGCCGCCACGCGCCTCGAGCATCGTCGCCCCAGTCGATCCCCACTCGAAACGGACCCCTGCCTCCGCCTGTGCGAACCAGATCTCACCGCCCGGGCTCGTCACGCCATTACTGCCAGCAGCTCGCTGCTGACCTCATAGCGGAGAGCCTCCCCGCCCAAAAAACGGCCGATCTCGTCCACCATGGCCTGCCCCTGGCCCAGATGGGTCTCCTGACTGTGCCCCGCCATGTGCGGCGAGAGCACGACGTTGGGCAGGCGCCGCAGCGGACTGTCGGGCGGCAGCGGCTCATCGATGAAGACGTCCAGCGCCGCGCTGATCCGCCGGCTCGAGAGCTCCCTCAAGAGCGCCGCCTCATCCAGGAGGGCGCCGCGGCCCGCGTTGATGAGCAGTGCTCCGTCCCGGAGGCTGGCCAGGATCCCCGGCCCGATCATGGCCTTGGTCTCTGGCAGCAGCGGCGCGTGGAGTGAGACCACGTCAGCTCGCAGGAAGAGCTCCTTCAGACTGACCAGCTCGGCCTCCAACTTCTCAGCCGCGGCGGGTTCCAGATACGGGTCCGCCACCAGCACCTGGCAGCCGAAGGCCCGAAACAGCCGGATCGCCTGCCGACCCACCCTTCCGGCCCCCCAGATGCCCACCAGCTGGGCGCCCAGGAGCCGCCGGGGCACCGACTCGCGGATCGACTCCCACTCTCCTCGCCGCATTCGCGCGTCCAACTCATGCTGGCGCTGCAGGCCGAGCAGCGCCTGGGCGATCACGTGCTCGGCGACCGCCCCCGCCATCACCGCTGCAGCGTGGCTGACCCGCACGCCGCGCTCCAGGATGTCGGTCGGGAGAAGGAAGCGGACACTCCCTGCGGTATGGGCCACCAGCTGCAGCTCAGGCAGGCCGGCCAGGAGCTCTTCGGTAAGTTGCGGCGTCCCCCACCCGGTCATGCAGGCCACCGCGCCTTCCAGCAGCGCCGGCAGCTCTTCGGCACGTGGATCAGGCCCGGCGGGCAACCGAACGTCGGCTTCAGCCTCCAGCTGCGCGACGGCCTGTGGCGACAGCACCTGCTCACGCCAGCGCGCAGGGATCAGGACCGCGACTGCTCGGCGGGACATCAAGCGCGTGTCACCTCCGCGCCTCCGAAGTGCTCTCCCGGAGGACCAGCTCCGTGGCCAGGTGCTCTGTGCGGAGGCTCGAGCTGCGTGGCTGCAGCGCCAGGTTCAGCGCTCGAGCACCCATCACGGCCATCGGGACTCGGACCGTGGACAGAGCCGGCACCAGGTCGCGAGAGATCGGGATGTCGTCGAAGCCCGCGACTGACACGTCAGCCGGGACGTGGAGACCCTGCCGGCGAAGCCAGCTCTGGGCACCGATGGCCATGACGTCGTTCAATGCGAAGACGGCGGTCAGCTCCGGGTCCAGGTCGAAGAGGGCCTCGACCGCGCGCGCACCGCTGTCCCGGGTGAAATCGCCGCTGACCACCGCGTGGGCGGAAGCCTCCAGGCCCGCCTCCTCGAGGCCCATTCGGAACCCGGCGAGCCGGTCGTAGGTGGTCGTCAGGCTTGGCGGCCCTGCGATGACCCCGATGCGCCGGTGTCCCAGCTCGGTCAGCGCCCTTGCCATGCTCCTGGCTCCCCCCACGTTGTCGGGCATCACCGAGTCGCCGGGCGCGTAGTGCCTCCCGATCAGAGCGGCACGACCGCCAGCTGACTCGAAACCCATGATCTGCGCCGCCATGCGTGCTCCGAAGTCGCGGTCCTCGAGATCGCTGCCCGCCAGCACCAGGGCCTTGACGCCCTGAGCTCTGAAGTGGGCGACGTAGGCCAGCTCGCGTCGTGGGTCGCGGTACGTGTTGCAGATGAGGAGCATGCGCTCCGTCTCCGCCGAGGCCTGCAGCATCCCGCGCACGATCTCGCCGAAGTAAGGATCGCCGACGTCATGGACGATGACGCCGACGGACCCGTCACTGACTCGAGCCAGAGCGCGGGCGTGGAGGTTGGGGGCATACCCCAGCTCGCGCGCAGCCACCTGGACCTTGTCGCGCAGTCTTGGGCTCACGGCGCGGACTCCGTTCAGCGTCCTCGAAGCCGTTGCCACCGAGACCCCAGCGAGCCGCGCCACGTCTGTTATCGTGGGTGCTCCTCCCATCGTCAGCAGCCACCATGGTAAACGCTTTCACTGTGCATGACTACTGGCTGGTTGACGAAAGCGTAGCCAGGGCCTAGACTCTGGCAGCGAGAGCCCGTGTGCGGGAAAACGCTTACAAGGGCGATGGAGCTCGAGCCAGGAGAGGTGGTATGACATGGTCAGCTTGAAGGCGCTGGCGACGGCTGCAGCCGCCGCGCTGTGTGTTGTCGGGTGCGGCAGTGGCCAGTCCTCGGCCACGCCGTCGCAGGCGCCAGGCGCGCCGGTCACCCTCAAGATCCAGGACTACTCGGTCGAGCAGACGGATTTCCACAAGCAGGTGGCCGCCGAGTACCACCGGCTGAATCCGAACGTCACCATCGAGTGGACCTCGATTGCGCAGGTGCAGTACAACCAGTCGCTGCCCCTCGCCTTCTCGAGCAGGCAGGCGCCCGACGTCTTTTACTGGACCAACTTCGGGCCGAACGCGATGAACAGCCTGCTGGCTAGCGGTTGGATCCAGCCCTGGACGACTGACGCCACCGCGGCCGCGGACTGGGAGAAGCGCTGGCCCTCCGGCTCCTTCCTGAACGGCATCACCCTGAAAGGCGGGAAGGTCTACGGCTTCCCGTGGCAGGACACCCACTACTGGGGGCCCGGCTACATGTACATGAACAAGGCGGTCTTCCAGCAGGCGGGACTCGACGTGTCCAAGCCGCCGGCGACCTGGAGCCAGCTGAGCAACGCGTGCAAGGCGATAAAGGCCAAGACGAAGGCCTACTGCATCGCCGCGCCGATGAAGGACACCGACTTCCAGCGGCTCTGGTACGCGCTCGCGGCCGGCAGAATGAGCGACACCTTCTTCGACTACAAGAACGGAAGGTTCAGCCTCGATGACCCCCGGCTCGTCGACACCTTCAACTACATCGAGGGCCTCAACAAGAACGGCTATCTGGCGCCGGGCGTCAACGACAAGGACTTCTCCAGGCAACAGTTCGCCGCCGGCCAGGCAGGCATCTACATGGACGGGCCGTGGATGGTGAGCGTCTGGGCTCAGCTCGGCTTCCACAGCGACGGTTACGCCGTGGCGGCGCATCCGATGCCCGACGACACGCCCAGGGGCGCACTTTCGCAGCGCTACTCCCAGTACGCCTACTGGCTGAGCTCCCAGTCGACGCACCAGGCGGAGGCGTTCAAGTTCATGCGGTGGGCCACCAACCCGACGGGATTCTTCGTGCAGAACTTCCTGAAGAACAGCTTCGCCACCCTCGCCTTCGCCGACAACAAGAAGTACCTCACCGATCCGGCCTGGAAGTCGGTCTTCAGGATCGCCGACACCAGGGCCTTCCGGGTCCTGTATCCGGAGCCTCTGCTCAAGTGCCCGGGACTGGCCGACTCCAAGGCCTTCACGATGGCCTCGACGACCCGGCCTAATGGCGAGTGGGAGGTAATGGTTCAGAACCTGGTCAACAACAGAGACATGACCGCGGACGCCAGGGTGCTGGTCAATATGCGGCAGGCCGCGTTCGAGACGCAGCTGCAGAAGGAGCAGGCCTCAGGGCTCAAGGTGTCGAAAGACTGCTACACGTTCGCGGGCTGGAACTACGACCAGGACTTCAACCCCGCCAACTACCCCAAGAGTTAGGCGACCTTGGCCCGGGGACCCTTGGCCGATACCGGCCGGGCGGCGGCGGTGGCGCTGGACGAGCGGGCTGTGGCAACCGGGCGACGCATCCCGTTTCGAGGCGGCCGGGATGACAGCCGCTTCTGGATCCCGGTCTTCCTGCTCCCGTTCCTGGTGCTCTACGTGGGTTTCACGGTGTGGCCGCTCGTCGCGACCATCGTCTACTCCCTCTTCGATTGGGATGGCGTTCAGCCGCTCACTCAATTCATAGGTGTCGACAACTACACAAGGATCCTCGGCGACCCACTCTTCTGGTCGGCGTTCCGCAACACGCTGCTCTTTGCGGTCCTCAACACGGTCATCAAGCTGCCTCTGACGCTGCTGGTGGCGGTGCTGCTGACCCGGCGCTGGCTTCTCTTCAAACGCTTCTTCAGAACGGTGTTTTTCCTGCCCATCATCCTGCCCGTGGCCCTGTCCGGCCTCATCTTCACCTACCTCCTCAACCCGTCGAATGGTGCGCTCAACACCTTCCTGCTCGAGCATGGGCTGCTGAGGCAGCCGATCGACCTGCTCGGCCACGACAACACGGCCCTGCTGGCGATCGTCCTGATCTCGGTCTGGCAGATATTCGGCCAGTACATGCTCTACTGGATGGCGGCCCTCACCCAGGTACCTGAGGAGCTGTACGAAGCCGCCGACCTGGACGGCGCCAATGAGCGGCAGAAGATGTTCCACGTGACACTCCCGCTGATCAGGCCGGTGGCGGTGATAATTACGCTGCTCGCGCTCGTCAACGCACTGCACGTCTTCGGCATCATCGTGACCCTGACCGCAGGCGGTCCTGGCCGAGCCACGTACGTCGTGTCCTACTTCATCTACAGCGAGGCCTTCCAGAACGCACCCTTCAGGTACGGCTACGCGTCAGCTGCAGCGCTGATCTTCGCCGTGCTGGCGTTTGTGTTCGTCAGCGGTCAGGGGCTGCTGGCGCGCCGGGCCGAGCGGTTGCGCCAGCACTACGGGGTGTAGCGGTGGCGGTTCTCGCTCCCCCGACTGCGGCCCTGGAAACCCCCCAGCGCCGGGCGTTCCGGTGGCGGCGGGCACTCCGCCTGAACCTGATCGCGTTACCCCTGCTGATCATCGTCAGCTTCGTCTGGGCGTACCCGTTTCTCTGGGTGGTCTCCACCGGCTTCAAGACCCAGCTGGGCGCCTTCACGGCCGGCGCCAGCCTTGTGCCGCACCCGCTGGTGACGAGCAACTTCCAGAGGGCCTGGGTCGGCGCGGCATTCAGCGACTTCTTCGCCAACACCGTCATCTATTCGGTCAGCACGAGCCTGGTAGAGCTCGCGAAGTCCGCGATGTGCGGCTACGTCCTGGCGCGCTACCGCTTCCCAGGGCGGGATCTCCTGTACAGGCTGATCATCGCCACGATCTTCGTCCCGGTGGCCTCCATCATCATCCCGCAGTTCGTCCTGATCCAGAACCTGGGGCTGCTCCACTCGAGATTGGGCGTGATCCTGGCAATGTCGGGCGGCGCCGGCGCCCTTTACGTTTTGCTCTTCACGAGCTATTTTGAGCACCTCCCGCAGGATCTATTCGACGCCGCGAGAGTCGACGGCGCCAACTTCGTCCAGACTTTCTGGCTCGTGCTGCCGCTGGCCCGTCCGATCATCGCAGTGGTCGTCATCTTCCAGTTCATTCACAGCTGGAACGACTTCAACGTCCCCCTGATCTTCACGCTCGGCCAACCGAGCCTTCAGAACCTCGCAGTCGGCCTGCAGGCATTTCGCGGGTCGCACTCGCTGGACTGGGCCGGCTTCGCGGCGGGCATGACGATCTCCTTCATCCCTGTTCTGATCGTCTTCCTCGTATTCCAGGGCTACTTCGTACGGGGTCTGAGCGGGGCCATCAAGGGCTGAGCCTGGCCGCCGGCTCGGCGTCCTGGATCAGTCAAATGTTGGCGGTTTGTGCTCGTTCCCGACTTTCAGTGCGACACAACCCCTAGGTGTTGGCCAAACTGAGGGCGTCAGCCATAGGCAAGTGGACTGTAACGGTCGAAGCTGGGGCAGATCGCGGCAGGCGGCCGGAGGCCGCCGGCCCCCCTGACACACCCATCGGTGTCCTGAGCCAGTGAGATGCTCCAGCTTTGGCCTGTACGGTCCACAAGGAGGGAACCGATGACCGAGCATGTCCTGCAGCCCAGTCTCGGACTGGACCTCGTGCGCGCGACCGTGGCGGCGGCCCTCAGCGCCTCTCGATGGGTTGGGCGAGGCGAGAAGGAGGCTGCTGACCAGGCCGCTGTCGACGCCATCAGGGCCGCTCTGGGGTCGGTCGACGTCGACGGGGTGGTCGTGGCCACCGAGGGCGAGAAAGACGAGGCCCCCTGCTTCGCGGTCGGCGAGCGACTCGGCAGCGGCCGGGGTCACAAGGTCGACGTCGCGGTAGACCCGATCGACGGCACCAGCTTCGCCGCCAAGGGCCTACCCAACGCGATCGCCGTGATGGCGATGGCTGACGAGGGCACCATGTACCGCCCTCCCAGCATCCACTACACCAACAAGATCGCGGTCGGTCCGGAGGCGCACGGGGCCATCGACATCGACGCGCCGCCGCGTGACAACCTGAAGCGCATCGCCCGATTCATGGGCCGCAAGGTCTCTGACCTCACCGTCGTGATGCTCGACCGCCCGCGGAACGAGGCTCTGATCGACGAGGTTCGGTCGGCGGGAGCGCGGCTCAAGCTGATCAACGGGGGTGACGTGGCTGCCGCGGTGGAGGCGGCGATGCCTGACGACCGCGGCGTCGACGTGCTGATGGGAATCGGAGGCACGCCGGAGGCCGTCCTCGCGGCGTGTGCCCTGAAAGCGCTGGGTGGCGAGATGCAGTGCCGCCTCTGGCCCGGCTCGGCGGAGGAGCGCCAGCGCGGCCTCGATGCGGGCATTTCCGACCTCGACCGCCTCCTTACCCTCGAGGACCTGGTCAGCGGCGACAGCGTCTTCTTCGCCGCCACAGGCATCACCGAGGGCGAGTTCCTGCGCGGCATCCGGTTTCACGGCGAGGTGGCGCGTGCCGACAGCATCGTCGTGGAATCCGCCTCACGCACGCTCCGCCGGATCGAGACCTGGCACCCTATCGGGCCTCCCATCCTGCCTTGCTGAGCTAGACTGCGGCTCCGTGGAAGGGGTCGACACGGAGGCGCCGGACCAGCGGGTGACGGCCCGGACCGGGGCACCGCACTTCCTGGCCCACAAGGAGGGCGATCACGTCGGCGTGGCCGTCCAGGATGTGGAGCCGGGGCCGCGCCGCGTCGTCTATATGGACTCGTCACGCGCCATTGACCTTGCCGTGCTCGAGCCCGTGCCACTCGGCCACAAGGTTGCGCTGGCTGACCTGGCAGGCGGTGCGGACGTGATGGAGTACGGCGTACGCATCGGGCTGAGTCGTGAGCCGATCAAGCGGGGCCGTCTCGTGCACGTCCACAACATCCGGAGCGCGCGGTGGCAGTAGAGCGGCTAGGACCCCGCCTGACCGGGTTCCGCCGAGCTGACGGCCGTGTGGGGGTCCGCAACCACGTGGTCGTCCTCCCGGTCGACGACCTCTCCAACGCCGTCTGCGAAAACGTCGCCCGGACCGTGCCCGGCACATTGGCTCTCCCCCACCACTACGGCCGGCTGCAGTACGGCGAAGACCTGGACCTCACGTTCCGGACACTGATCGGCAACGGAGCCAACCCCAACGTCGCGGCGGCAGTCGTCGTCGGCATCGAGCCAACCTGGGCCCATCGCATAGCCGAGGGGATCGCCAAGACGGGCAAGCCGGTGCAGGCGTACTCCATCGAGCGATTCGGCGACCTGAAGACGCTCGCCGCCGGCGCCCGCACCGCCCAGCAGTTCCTCCAGGACGCTTCCGAGCTGCGCAGGGAGCCGATCGAGCTGCGCGAGCTCCTCATCTCCATCAAGTGCGGCGAGTCGGACACGACCACCGGCCTTGGCAGCTGTCCAACCGTTTCCCAGGTCGTCGACAGGCACGTCCACGACGGCGGAAGCGTGATCTTCGGTGAGACTTCCGAGCTGACGGGTGGGGAGCACCTGATCGCTGCCCGCTGCGCCGACTCCGAGGTGCGGGCCAGGTTCCAGACCCTGTACGACCAGTACATCGCCGAGATCGAGAGCTCGGGCGCGAACTTGCTCGGATCGCAGCCCACGCAGGGCAACATCCGCGGAGGCCTCTCGACAATCGAGGAGAAGGCACTGGGGAACATCGCGAAGACCGGCTCGGTGCCGGTTGTCGACGCTCTCGGGCCGGCCGTTACCCCGGTCAAGACCGGCCTGAACTTCATGGATTCGTCGTCGGCCGCGGCGGAGTTCATAACGCTGATGGGCGCGGCAGGAGCCGTCGTGCATCTCTTCCCCACCGGCCAGGGCAACATCATCGGCAACCCGATCGTGCCCGTGATCAAGCTGACCGCCAACCCGTTGACGGCGCGGACTATGGGCGAACACGTTGACCTGGACGTCTCCGGTCTGCTCTGGGGGGAGTACACGCTGCGAGAGGCAGGCGATCGCCTGCTGGCGCTGGTCGAACGCGTCGCGAATGGCCGCCTGACCTGCGCCGAGTCGCTCGGGCACCGCGAGTTCGTACTGACCAAGCTTTACCGGAGCGCCTGACCGCGGCGCCGGCGCGGTATGTCAACGCTGCGACGATTCAGTACCACGTCCGGCGCCGTTGCGATTCGACGTGCCGGACGAGGACAATTGCCTCCGCACACTTGCCCTGACTCGGCGCGGCACTGGTTTCGGGGGTAGGTGCCAACTTAGGTCGTCAGGAAGGAGGTCGTATATGAGCGCGCTGGAGCCCCCCACCACATCTGAGCCGAACGGTCGCGTCAAACTGCCCAACTTTCCGGTGGTGATGCGCGGGTACGATCGCCAGCAAGTCCAGGCCTTCTTCCAGGATCTCGCGTCACGTCTCGCGATCGAACGCCGCCGGGCCGACGACTCGGAGCGGGCCCTGGCCCAGATGCGGCTCGAAATCGCCGCAGCCCAGAATCCGCCACCTCTTTCGTTCGAACATCTGGGAAGTGAGGCCGGCCGAGTGTTGGAACAGGCGGGGAAGTCGGCCAAGCTCCTCGTCCATGAGGCCAAGGCCCGCGGCGAGGAGCTCGTTCGTGAGGCGGAGACCGAAGCCGCCGAGCTGATCGAGAAAGCCGAGCAGCGCAGCGCCGAGCTGGACCAGGGCGCCCAGGCGAGGCTCAACAAAGCCACCGGCGAGCGCGACAAGATGCTGGCCGAGGCAGAGGCCGAAGCGGAGCAGGTTCGCAGCCGAGCCGAGGAGGAGGCCCGGGCTGCGCTCGCCGCGGCCCACGAGGAGAGCGAGCGTATCCGCCAGCAGGTGGTGGACGAACAGAGCGTCATGGCAGCCCAGACAGAGCGGCTGCGCGAGTCACGGGATCAGATGCTGGATTACCTCGGCCGAATTCATTCCGACCTTGGCGGGCTGCTCGCGGAGGCCGTCGAAGCACCCCCGGGGGTCGCTGTGGCCGGTGAGGACGAGACGTTGATCGAAGCCGAGCTGGACGGCTGGGCTTTGCACGAAGAGCGCGCGAGCGACGTCGACGAAGTAGTTCCGGATTCAGAGCCGATCCAGGCACCGGCCAGTAACCAGGGCTGAACCCGGATCCTCCGATTTGCGGTTCGGCATGTAGGTTCAGCATTGGCGTCCGATGGCTCAAATGGCGATTCTTCGCGTATCTCGTTTTAGCAAGACCGTCAGGAGATCGCCATGAGCTCGTTGCAGCCCGTCACCGCATCCGAGTCGAATGTCCACGTGAGCCCGCCGCGCTTTTCAGTGGCAATGCGTGGCTACGACCGCAAACAGGTGCAGTCCTTCGTCGATGAGCTCTATCGGCGGCTTGCGGCTCAGCGACGGCACGCCGCCGCGACCGAGAGGGCGATGACGCACATGCGGCAGGAGATCGCCGCCATGAACCACCAGCCTCCGCCATCCTTCGAGGACCTGGGCTCAGAGGCGGGCCGTGTGCTGGAGCAGGCCGGAAACTCCGCCAGGCTGCTGATCGAGGAGGCGAAGGGCCGGGGCGAGGCGATCGTTCACAACGCCGAGACTGACGCGGCTCACCTGATTCGGAGCGCCGAGCTGCAAGTCGCGGAGCTGGAGCAGGCGGCAAGCGCCAAGGTGGGCGATTCAAAGCGTGAGAGTGCCCGGATTCTCGCGGAGGCGGAGGCGGAGGCTGGTCGGCTTCGTGCACGAGGGGAAGCGCAGGTCACGTCGGCGCTGGAGCGGGCCAGGGCCGACGCCGAAGGCATCCGTGAGAAGGTCCTCAAGGATCATGCCGAGATGGTTGCGGAGACCGACCGGCTGCAAGAGTCCCTCAGCTGGGTGTTGGAATACTTCGCTGGGCTCCGCTCGTACCTCGACGCGCTGCTGGGCGACGCCGCGGCTGGCCAGCAGGTGCGGGCGGATGGAACCAACGGGCACAGCGAACTCAGCGGGCCGGAGTTGGCGGTCCAGCCGGCGGCCCCCGCCAACTAGCGTCGCGGGAGGGGGTAATCCAACCTAAGCCAGCGCGCGGGCGATAGCATTCGGACTGAATGGGATCAGTCACCATTGCCGCCACCTATGGCGCAGGGGGCAGCGTCGTCGCTCCCGCTGTAGCAGAAAAACTCGGCCTGCCGCTGATCGACCGCGCCATCCCGGTGCCGCTCGCAACGAAGATCGCCGAGCACCTGCGGGGCGCCCTGGCTCACGACGAGCGCCGGCCGTCCAACCTGGTCGCCCGCGTCCTCAGCCGCGCAATCGATCTCTCAGGCCTGCACGTCAACGTGCCGATGCCCTACGAGGGGCTTGGCGCCGATCACACAGTGGCCGCTACCGAGGAAGCGCTGCGCCAGTCCGCGGACCACGGGGGTGCCGTCGTGCTCGGTCGGGCGGGTGTCTTCGTCCTCGCGGGTCGCGCCGACACGCTTCACGTGCGCCTGGACGGCCCCCCTTCCGCACGCCTCCTGCAGGCGGTGCGCCACGAGGGCATCACCCAGGAGTTGGCCGCGAAGCAGCAGCGCGACGCCGACCAGGCGCGCGCCGCCTACATTCGACACTTCCACCCCCGCCAGCGCTGGGAGGACCTGGCCAACTACCACCTCATGATCGACAGCACGGCCGTTTCGCTGGACACGTGCGTCGAGCTGATCGTCAGCGCAGCTCGCGACCTCTTCGCGCGCGTCGCCGAGTTGAAGCCGACAGCGACCGCTTAGCCCGCTAAACCCCCAACCTGGCGGGGGAGAGGAACCTCTGAGGCGGCGACTGGCTCCAGCCGCTCCGGCTCCACCGGAGGCGCAAGCTCCTCGGCCTGCTCCTGCCGCAGCGCCGGGCCGCTCCGGAGCGGGACCTCACGCATGATCAATGTGCAGATGAAGGCAGCGCCGGCCGCGCCGATGGTGAGCCAGAACAGCTGCGCGATTGCGGACGTCTCGGCCTGGTGGACCGCGCTGACGATGCGCGGGATGATCGCTTGCAATTCAGGCGAAATGCGCCCTCCGAGCGCGCTCGTCGCCGAGCCGACCGCCCCCAGGTTGCCGCTCGAAGCCGCATTGACGATCGGGTCGGCGATCTGCTTCGGAACGCCGTTGGACGCCAGCCGGTTGGGCAGCTCGCGCGTGAATGTCGCGTTGAAAAGCGTGCCGGCGATGGCCAGGCTGACAGACCCGCCGATCTGTCGCAGAAGCGTCAGGGTGCTGGTGGCGACGCCCATCTCCCGCATCGGCACCGCCGACTGGATCACTGTCGTGTAGCCGGCCATGGCCGGGCCTATGCCCACGCCCAGCAGGAGCATCCAGCCCCACAGCATCAAGTTGTTCGTGTCCGGCTGCATGTGCGTCATCAGGTAGCCGCCGATCATGAGGATGACAATCGACCCCAGCATGAGCATCTTGTAGCGGCCGGTCCTGGTGATGACCAGGCCGGTGATCATGCTGGCGCCAATCAGGCCGACCAGCAGCGGCCAGATCTCGTAACCGGACTGTGTGGCGCTGACGCCCCGGACGCTCTGGTAGAAGCGCGGCAAGAAGATGATCGCGGTGAACATGGCGAACCCGAAGAAGAAGACCGCGGAGAGGATGGCGGCAGAGCTGCGCCGCCGGAACAGGTCGAGTGGGATGACCGGCTCCTTTACGCGGCTCTCCACGAATACGAAGACGATCAGGAGGACCGCCGAGACGAGCAGCAGGCCGCCCACCTGGAGAGTCACCCAGTCGTACGGCTTGCCGTCGGGCCCGTTCTGACCCTTGTTCGTCAGCCCGATCAGCAGCGCGACCAGGGCGACGGTCAGGATGACGATGCCGACATAATCGAGGTCGCGAACGGAGCTGCGCGTCTTGCCCAGGTTGGGCATGACGAGCGCCACCACGGCAAGTGCCACGATGCCGATGGGCAGGTTCACGTAGAACACCCAGTGCCAGCTCGCGTTGTCGGTCAGCCAGCCGCCGATGAACGGCCCCAGGATGAAGCTGAGGCCGAAGACGGCGCCGAACAGGCCCTGATAACGGCCGCGCTCGCGTGGGGTGAACAGGTCGCCGATGACGGCCAGCGCAATCGGAAAGAGCGCGCCGGCGCCGAGGCCCTGGATGCCGCGAAAGGCGATGAGCTGGCCCATCGTCTGAGACAGGCCCGACAGCGCCGAACCGACGAGAAACAGGCTGATCCCCACCAGCAGCATGGGCTTTCGCCCGTAGACGTCCGGGAGCTTTCCGTAGATCGGCACGGTGACGGTGGACGTGAGCAGGTAAGAGGTGACCACCCACGTGTAGAGGTTGTCTCCATGGAGGTCGGTGACGATCCTTGGCAGCGCGGTCCCGACCACCGTCTGATCGAGCGCCGCAAGGAACAGCGCTAGAAGGACGGCGCCGAGAACTGCGAACCGGGCCCTCGGCTCTAGCTGTGTCGTTGCCATTTCCTGTTCAGTGTGATTGCTGGGCCAGGCTCTGCGCTGCGCTCGAGCTGCCCTCATTGAGCTCGGCACCAGATCTTGATCTTGTCGCGACGCCCGTTCCCGCTTACGATCGCTGCGTCAGCAGCCCGCGCGCGGCTGCGCTTGTAGAGGAGGGAAGCCCTTGCGCTGGAGACTATCGGTCCTGGCCCTGCTGAGTGTGATCGGCTCGTTGTTCGTTGCAGCGGCGCCGGTCCACGCAGCCACGCCGCAGAACTTCACGGGAGACATCGGCGGGGCAAAGTTTCAGATCGACGTACCGCAGCCGTGGAACGGCACGCTGGTCCTGTGGAGCCATGGCTACGAGGCACCCAACCCGAACCCACCAGGCATCCCGAGCGACGCGCCTGGCGACGCCGTGAAGGGCTGGCTGCTCGAGCGCGGGTATGCGCTGGCAGCCTCGTCCTACAGCAAGCGGGGATGGGCGCTGCAGCAAGCGTTCCAAGACCAGATTGCGGTCTTGGATAAGTTCAACCAGTTGGGGGAGGCACACGGCTTCGGCCACCCGAAGCGGACTATCGCCTGGGGCGCGTCGCTGGGCGGCATCATCACGGCCGGCCTGATCCAGCTCAACCCGAAGCGGTTCACCGGCGCCATTCCACTCTGTGGCGTACTGGCCGGCGGCCCCGCCGTGTGGAATGAGGGCCTCGACGGTGAGTTCGTCTTCAAGACGCTGCTTGCGCCCGGGTCCGCCCTCCAGCTCGTGAACATCACCGACCCCGCCGGCAACATAGCCCTCGCAGAGCAGGTCATCAACGCGGCCCAGGCGACCCCACAGGGCCGGGCGCGGCTCGCGCTGGTCGCTGCGGTCGGTGACCTACCGGGATGGTTCACGCCGGGTACCCCGGAACCGGCCCGGACCGACTTCGCAGACCGCGAGCAGAACCAGTTCCTGTGGAATTCGCAGGTCGACTTTCCGTTCGTGTTCTTCCTCCGCCAGGAGCTCGAGATGCGCGCCGGTGGCAACCCGTCGTGGAACACCGGGGTCGACTATCGCGAGCAGTTGCAGAAATCGATCGATCGCGACGAGGTGAAGGCGCTGTACAGGCAGGCCGGCCTCAACCTGGACGAAGACCTGGAGGCGCTGCAGCACGCGCCGCGCATCGCTGCCGCCCCCAGCGCCGTCGACTATCTCAAGAAATTCATCATCTTCAACGGCCAGATCCACCAACCGGTGCTGACCATGCATACGACCGGTGATGGGCTGGTGCTCAACCAGGACGAGCAGGCCTACGCCAGCGTCGTCCGCGCCGCGGGCAACGAGGACCTGCTGCGACAGACGTTCGTCCACCGGGCCGGTCACTGCAGCTTCACGTCAGCGGAGATCGTGGCCGCGTTCAAGACGATGGTCAACCGGCTCGACACCGGGCGCTGGGGAGACACGACCTCACCCAGCGACATGAACGCGACAGCTGCGGCAACTGGACTGGGGTCGTCGGACTTCATCCGGTTCAAGCCGTCGGTGTTCCTGCGGCCGTTCGACGCCCGCACGGACGAGGACGACTGACGCCAGGCCGGGGCTGTGGGACCGCCCACAGCCCCGCGCGCCGTCAATCGGGCTGGGCCCGCCTGGCGCCGGCACTGTCTCCACCTCTCCCTCAAGCGACCTCGGCGATCGTGCCCCGGCCAACGTCGTACACAAAGCCCCGCACGGCGTCCTTGTGGGGCAGGAAGGGGCTCGCCTTGATGCGCGCGATCGACTGGCGCACGTCCTGCTCCAGGTCGGGAAATGCTTCGAGCGCAAAGGGCGGCCTGATGCCGACCTCGGCCTCGATCTGCCGCTTCATCCCGTCGTCGGTGAACGTCTGCATTCCGCAGTTGGTGTGGTGGATGACCATCACCTCGCGCGTGCCCAGCAGCCGCTGCGAGATCAGCAGCGACCGGATCACGTCGTCCGTCACCACGCCGCCGGCGTTGCGGATGACGTGCACCTCTCCCTCCTCGACGCCCAGAGCACGGTGCACGTCGATGCGGGCGTCCATGCACGTCACGACCGCCACGGGCCGTGATGGCCGGTGCGAGAGGTAGCTCTTGCCAAACGCCGCCGCGTAGGCCCGATTGTTCTGGAGCAGCTGGTCCGTGTAGCTCATCGGACCGGTAAAGCTCCTGACGCGGCGGCCACGAGGCCGCGGAATAGGGCGCGTGCCCAGGCGAGGTGGGTGAGCTCCTCCGGGTGGCACTGAACCGTCACGATGCGCCCGTCTCCCGACTCCAGGCCCTCGATCACGCCGTCCGCGATGCTCACCGCGCTTACCACCAGGCCGGGGGCGACCCTGCGCACGGCCTGGTGGTGATGGCTGTTGACCTCCAGCCGGTCCGCACCGAGGAGCTTGCGCAACGTGGTGCCGGGTCGAACCTCGATGCCGTGCGCAAGGCGATCACGACCCAGCGTTAGATCGGTCGCGTGGCGAAGGCTCGTCACCCCATCCCTGGCAAGATCCTGGTAAAGCGACCCGCCCATGGCGACGTTCACGACCTGATGGCCGCGGCAGATGCCGAAGACCGGAAGCTCGCGGTCGAGCGCCGCCTGCACCAGCGTCAGCTCCAGCGAGTCCAGGTCCTCGTCGACGTCGCCCAGCCCTCTCCTGGGAGCCTCGCCGTATCGTTCAGGGTTGACGTCAGCACCGCCCGGCAGCAGGACGCCGTCCAGGCGGTCGAGCAGGGCCGGTGCGACCGGCGGCTGGCCGGGCGGCACTGGCGGCAGCACCACCACGTCTGCGCCAGCCGCCTGGAGGGCAGTGACGTAGGCGCGGTTGACGGCCAGCCGGGGCGCGGCGCTTCTGTCAGGCCGGTTGCCGGCGGTGACCGCAATCAGTGGTCTGAGTTCGCTCACCGGGACAAGGGTAGCTGAGCTTGTCGCTAGTTTCGGATGTAACGGAACATTCGGGAACAAGAGAGCGACGTATCGCGGAGGCGAACTTTGACCCTTAACAACCGAGCTCGCACATTTGTTCGTTCGATGCTAGAGTTCTGCCCAAATGAGCCCTCGCCTTCGCCCCTGGCCCTCCCTTTCCTCGTCGAGCCGCCCAGAGGCGTTCGGGTCTGCACCCGGCTTCAGGTCACCGACCAGGACGCCCTGGCGGTGCCGGTGGGGAGGGTGTGGGCGCAGCCGGGCTACGCCAGCCAGATCGAGCGCTTCCAGAAGCAGCGTCGCCTGCAGGTGCTGAAGGGCCGGCTGGCAGCGGTGGGAAGCTCGGCTAGCGGCAGGCCGGGTGAGTGTGATCCGGGGTGGCCGTGAGCTGGCCAGGCTGCGCCACAACCCGGAGGCGGCCGGGCTGGACACGGCCGAGTGGGGTGAGCCCTGGGATGCCGAGCGGCTCTTCATCACCGCCGATGGCGAGGCAAACAAGTACCTTGGCAGCGAGACCATCCGCTGGCACCCCGAGCAGCACTGGCTGGAGATCAAGCTGACCGCCCGGCTCGGCTTCTTGGCCAACAGTCCCCGCGGCCGCTACAGGCTCAACAGCCCAGTCAGATTTCGGCACCGAGGCTCCGAGGTCGGCGGCCAGGCCATAGCTGGGCCGATCCGCTACGACATCAGCTACCAGCCGCACCGGCGGCGCTGGTACCTGGACGCCTCTTGGTGGCTGCAGCCTGGTCCGGTTCCCGAGCTGAGCCGAGCGTTGTCGGGCGGCGTGCTCGGCGTGGATCTCAACGCTGGGCATCTCGAGCAATCCAAAGCCTCGACCACCGTTACCCGGCATCATGCCGCCGCGGTGATCATCAGCAGACGCAGCCTAGGGCAGCGCGCCCGGCGACGGCCAGATGTGACTGACGCCCACCGGCGGCTGGGTGGCAGAGAGCTCTCGGTCATGCCCCAGCGCGGACTCAGGCTGCCCAGGACTCTCGCCGGGTCCGGAGGCGGATGCGCACCCCACGCGGGAGCAAGACGCAGGCTGGGTGAAGGGAGCGCGGCGGGGGCCCAGGTCACAGAGGATCGTTCGCGGTGACCTGGTGGACAGTCCCAATTGTCCGCTGCTGAGGAACGGTAGTTCGGTAACCTGCGACAGGTGGTGCGATCGCAGCGTCTGAGGACCGCGGTCTTCTGGCTCGGGGTCGCGGCTGCGCTGGGCATGCTCCTCGTCCTGGTCATGGGCGCCACGGTGACCACCACCGGTTCGGCCCAGGGATGTGGTCGCGACTGGCCGCTCTGCAAGGGCAAGTTCATCCCTGACTTTGCGCTGGCCACCGCGATCGAATTCAGCCATCGCACGATTACCGGCATCGAAGGCGTGCTGGTGGTAACCCTGACCGCCGCCGTACTGGTCCTCTACGGCCGGCAGCGGCCGGTGCAGGTGCTGGCGCCGCTGATGCTCGGCTTCCTCCTTCTCCAGGCTGGGATGGGCGCCTGGGCCGTCAAGTACCCGCAGCAGCCCGTTGTACTGGCCCTCCACTTCGGCATCTCGCTGGTCGCGCTCGCGACGACCACGCTGACCGCGATCTACATTCGGCGGCCGCAGGCCGTCCTCAGCGCTCCGATGGTCTCTGGCGGGGTGCGGCTGAGCACCTGGGCAACGGCGGCGTACCTGTATCTGGTGGTCTACAGCGGCGCCTATGTCAGGCACGTGGGCGCGGCGGCAGCCTGTCCATCGTGGCCGCTCTGCGGGGGGAGCCGCGCGGCGCTGGGCGCAGATGCTCTCGCCGTCGATCTGGCTCACCGCTTCGCGGCCGGCGCGGCACTTCTGCTGGGCTTCGGCCTGCTGGTCGTCTACCGCCGCACGCAGCGGGCTCGGCCCGACCTCCTGGCTGGGGGCTGGCTGCTGATCGCTGCCCTGGCTGCACAGGGCTTCGCGGGTGCCTTCCTGGTGCTCTCTGGCTTCGGCCTCAGCAGCGAGCTGCTGCACGCGGGCTTGACGGGTGTGGTGTTCACCGCGGCCGCCTACCTCTGCCTCCGGGTCTCTGTGGGTGCGCGTAGCGCCGAGGAAGCCGCGCCGCCGTCATCCAAGCTCGTTCCAGTAGACGCGCAATAATCAGTCCTCAACACATTTGACTTCCCCGGGTGCGTCCAAATCAGCAGTTGGCGGGCCCGTAAGGGCCCTTCTACTTGCGCTCGCGATTTCGCTGCAGCCGGTTGCCGGCCAAGCCGCAGAGCAGGCTGCGACGCTCCAGGAGGTCGGGCACGACGACCTGGGCGCCCGAGGGCTCAACTCCGCGCTGGCGCTCGCGGAGCACTGCGCCTACGTCGGCAGCCGCGGCCAGGGACCGATCGAGATCGTCGACGTGTCCGACCCGGCCCACCTGCGTACCGCCGGCAGCCTGCCAGGCCGCACTGCCACGACCGCACGGGAGCTGAGGGCGGTACCTGGCCGCAAGCTCCTGGCGGTCCTGAGCTACGCGCTGGCCAGGGGTGGCGTAAACCGCATCGACCTCTATCGGTGGAGCGATGACTGCGCCGCGCCCGCAGCCGTCGGCGGCTACGACTTCGGCGGACGGTCCCCGCACGAGTTCTTCCTGTGGCAGGACTCCGGAGGAGCTCGCACGCTCCTGTTTGTCTCGATGTTCGGCGGCGGCCGTGACGACCTGCAGGTCCTCGACGTCACCGATCCCACCTCGCCGCGGTTGGCAGGCACCTGGGCGTCACCCATCGGTCTCCTCCATTCGATCTCGCTGAGCGCCGACGGCCGCCGCGCATACCTTTCCCTCTGGACGGGCGGCCTGCTCGTCGCCGACGTCTCTCAGTTCACCACCGGCCGACCCAATCCACAACTGACCCTGTTAACGCCGGTCGGATCGCGCCTGGCGCCGTTGCCGGGGGGCAATGTCCACAGTGCCGTCCAGGTGCCTGGCAAAGACCTGCTGATCCTCACGGACGAGCGCTACCCGCCTGCGTGCCCGTACGGTCCGGCCAGGCTGGTCGACATATCGGACCCCGCTCAGCCGCACACGGTCGCCGTGTTGGGCAGTCCGGAGAACGACCCCACCACCTGTGCCAGCAGCCCCGTCGGAACCTATACAAGCCACAACCCCACCGTCGTTGGCGACCTGGCGCTGATCAGCTGGTACTCGAGCGGTGTGCAGGTCTTCGACGTGTCCAACCCGGCCCACCCGGAGCGGTTGGCCGAGTTCAGGCCGACCGCCTCAGAGCCTGGGCAGCGTGACCCGCAGCTGGGGGGCGCGCTCTCGATGACGTGGAGCTACCCGATCGTGCGCGATGGGCTGATCTACGTGGCGGACATCAACCAGGGCCTCTACGTCCTCCGCTACCAGGGTCAGCGCGCGGAGCAGCTGGCCCCTGTCGCGTTCGCCGAGGGCAACAGCAACCTCTTCGCCCTGCTGCCGGCGCCAACGCCGGGTCCCACGGGCCCGGTGGCGGCTGTGCCAAGTCCCCATTCGACGCTGAGTGCGCGGCCGGCCGCAGCCGGCCACCCCTCGTCGATCTCCGCGCGCTCCTGGGCCGCGGGGGCGGTGATCGCCGCGTTGATCCTTTTCGCGGTTATTTCTTACAGCCTGGTGAGGCGGCGCCGCGCCACCATGCGTTAGAGTTAGCTCGTACTAACTACTGGATTAGCCAGCGCTACCGGGAGGATCGAATTTGAACCAGACCAGCGTGGCCCTGATGGGCGCAATCGCCGGTTTGACCATCTTTCTTGGGCTGCCAGTCGCCCGCATGCGAAGCGTGAGCGCACGTGCCAAGGGCTTCCTGAACGCGGTCGCAACAGGGGTCCTTCTCTTCCTGGTGGTGGAGATCCTCGGCCACGCCAACGAGTCGGTGCAGAGTACGCTCGGCGGCCTGCACAAAGGCGCCGTGGCGCCATTCGTGCAGCTTCTCGCGGTGTACATCGCCGGTCTGGGCGTCGGCCTCGTCGGCCTGGTCTGGTTCAATCGCATGTTCGCCCGGCGCTTCGTGGGTGAGCGCCTGCGGGGGCCGGGCGCCGCTGTGGCAGCCGCGGCCCAGCCGGTGCCGGTGGCTCGCAATCTCGCGCTGATGATCGCCACGGGGCTCGGCCTGCACAACTTCAGCGAGGGCCTCGCCATCGGGCAGTCCGCGGGTGCCGGCGCCCTGGCGCTGACGGGCGTCCTCGTGATCGGATTCGCGCTCCACAACGTGACCGAGGGGTTCGGCATCGCCGCACCGATGGCGTCCGACCCGCAGCGCCCGAGCTGGGGTTTCCTGGCCCTCGCCGGATTGATCGGGGGTGGGCCGACGTTCGTGGGAGCGGTCGTCGGCTTCAACGTCGTATCGAGCTGGGCCTTCGTCCTGTTCCTGGCGCTGGCCGCGGGCGCGCTCATCTACGTGATCAACGAAATGTTCGGCGTCTGCCGCCGCCTCGGGAGCCCGTCGCTGATGGCGAGCGGTCTGCTGGCGGGCTTCCTCATCGCCTTCGGGACTGATCTCTTCTTGACGTTCGCCGGCGCGTAGAGCTATTTGACGCCGGCCGCGGGACCGGCTCTACGTTCGACACCCAGGAGGGAGTGCTCGCCTGACCGCTCTTCCAGCACGGCGTTGATCTCGGCGCCCAGCATCGTGATCAGCCCGAAGAAGTAGAAGAACGCAAGCAGGATGAACAGGAATGCGAACGTGCTCCCGTACTGGTTGATGCCCTGGTTGAGCTTGATATAGAGCGGAAAGAGGAGCGTCAGGGCCTTGAATGCCAAACCGGCAAACAGGGCACCCGGCCAGACCGTCCGCAGGTGCTGACGACGGTTGGGAACGATGAAGTAGAGGACGAGGAAGAGGAGGCAGCCGGAGAGGATGCCGACCACCGTCCCGGCGCCGATGCCAACCTGGCCGGGCAGCCCTGGGATCCTGTCCAGCAGTGATTGCACGGTCGAACTGGCCACGGCCACGACGGCCAGGACGGTGAACAGGCCCATCATCGCCAGGGCCATCAACTTCTGACGGACGAAGGGGCGCCCTTCGGTCCTGTAAACGGCCCCGAACGCTTCCTCCATGGCGCCGAACAGCCCCGACGCCGACCACAGGAAGCCGACGATTGCGACCAGGCCGATGAGCCCTGTCCGCTGCTTGACGCCGTTGATTGCGTTCAATGCGGTCTGCTGCTGGTCTGGCGGGAAGAGGTTCGCCACCAGGCTCGAAATCTTGTCGGATGAGATCCCTGCTACACCGAGGATGAGGCCTCCGATGGCGACCAGCGCAAGAGCGATTGGGAAGATCGCGGTCAGGGCGTTCCAGGCGATCAGGACCGACTGGCTGCCGCCCCTGTCGGCGATGAACCTCTGGACGACCTGTACGGGAAAAAGATTCTTCAGCGCGGCCACTTACTTCAAGGTGGCACACCAGCCGCCGCTTCGCTTGGACATTCGGCTCGGGTGCCGGCTCATGCTCCGGGCCCGGCGTTGGTGTGGAAAGCGGACATCGGCGACAATGTCCGCTTCGAAGGCGCACTCAGGGCGGACTTCAGTGCACATGTCCGGCCTGGGCGGGCCGAGCGGCGACTCGCTCACCGGCCAGATATGAGCCGACGACGAAAGAAATATCGGAACCGATGCCCGGGCACCTCGCGCATTCGGTCGACGTCGAGCAGGTCTGTCAGGCTTCCTCCAGCGCCGCCTGGACACAAGGAGCGCCGCTGCACGCGCGCCATGGCACGTGTCGCCTCAAGAACGTCATCGTCCAGATTGATCGTCGCCCGCACTCTCGCCTCATAGCATCACATCGTGATGTCGGACGCAGAACGGACAGTGACCTCACCGCATGTGGGCCATGTGTCGCGAGAACCTATCGACCCACCGGAATCGTCTCGACCTGGCCGACGGACTGCCCTCTCAGCCGTCAGCCGGAGCAGCTGAGGTCGAACCGTCTCTCGCAGCGCCCACGTAGCTTCGCGCCTGGAGTTCGAACAGCTCGGCGTAGAGCCCTCCCCGCCGTATCAGCTCCTCATGGCTGCCTTGCTCGAGGACTGTTCCCGCGTCGAGCACGTAGATACGGTCCGCGTCGCGGACCGTCGAGAAGCGATGTGAGATGAGCAACACCGCGCGACCCGCGCACAGTTCACGAATCCGCTGAAACAGGCCGTGCTCCGCTCGAGCATCCAGGGCGGCGGTCGGCTCGTCGAGGATCAGCAGCGGTGCCCCACGGAAGAAGGCCCTGGCCAGAGCGATCTTCTGCCACTGTCCGACCGACAGGTCGTGGCCGCCTTCGAAGATGGGACCCAACATGGCCCGGTACTGGTGGGTCAAGCCACGAATGAACGTGTCGGCGCCGGACCGGGTGGCGGCCTCCTCGATCGCCGCTTGGTCTTCGATGCGCTCGCACCGGCCGTAACCGATGTTCTGGCGGACCGAGAGCCAGAACTGGCCAAGCTCCTGGAACACCACAGCCACCATCTTCCGAACCGAGTCCGGATCCATTTCTGCGGTGTCGGCTCCATCCCAGAGGATGCGGCCGGCCGACGGCGTATAGAGTCGTGACAGCAGCTTGGCCAGCGTTGTCTTGCCTGATCCGTTGCTGCCCACCAGGGCGACGATCTCGTTCGACGCAGACGCATCGAGACGTCCCGGATGGCAGGTGTTTGACCGGACGGATAGGTGAAAGAAACGTTGTCGACGGTGATCTCCGAGAGGTCGGCCGGGCCCGCGCCGCCGCCGACCTCCCCGTCCGCGACCGACAGCATCGCTGTGAACGCCTCGTAGTCCTCGACGTAGAGCACGTTCTCATAGAGCAGACTTGCGGCAGCGCCTATCCCCGCCAGCAGCGGGCCGAGCTGAACCATGGCCGCAGCGGCGGCAGCAGCACTGGCAACGCTCATGCGCCCGGTGACGACCAGCCAGACGATCGCACCGACGGTCAGCCCGACTCCCACGCCAAGTCCAAGGCTGCCGACAGTGGTGAGAAAGACGCCCCGCAGCGCGAGCGAACGTATCTGTCTGAGGCGGTCCAGGAAGAGCGCCCGGATCATCGGTCTCACCGGCTGATCGAGCCGGTAGGCGCGAACGTCCTTGGCCCCATATCCCGAAGTCATGATCCAGCTCAGGTAGCCTCGGCGCCGGTTGCTTTCGATGAGCCCCAGCTCCAGCTCACGACGGGCTCGGGTGGCGGCTTCAGAGGACGCCCAGAGCGGCACGAGGCCGACCAATGCAACCGGAATCAAGAGCGGCTGAATCACCACCAGGGCGGCGCAGAATCCCAGCAGCGTGAGAACTGAGCCGACCAGGCCGAGCAGGCTCTGTGTGAGGGCGAAAGGACGGCCGGCGCTCTGCACCGCTCGCTCCAGCCTGTTGTGGAAGTCGGGGTCGTCGTAGAGGCGCAGCTCCACAGACGTGGTGATGTCCAGGAGGCGTTCGTTCGTGTGCCAGGTCACAAGCTCCGCCATCACGATCTGCAGTTGGCGCTGAAGACCACCGAGAAGTGCGACGAAAGCGAACAGCAATGCCAGCAGGATCAGACGAGGACCCACCGCCGCAGCGGTGGAGCCGGGCTGAAGCATGCCGGCGACCAGGTCGCGAATGACCAGAACGGAGTACGCGCTGCCCGCGGCGCCGCCGACCTGCAGGCCTACCGTCGCAATGAGGTAGCGAGGGGCAGCTCGCCACATGAGCTGCACGCCGGATGCAACCACCAGGGCGACGCTGCGCAGGCTGTGGCGGCCCGTCGGCGGGCTCTCCCAGGGGGCCCGTTTCAGCTTCGGCCGAACTTCATCGACCATTCTTGCGAGGTAGCCTACAGCCGGCGGTGGCTGTCCTCATCGAGTCACGGGCCCAAGGTCGCCCCCTCACGATGAGCTGCTTCTGCCGCACCACTATTCTTTGGCTCCATGGCCGCCGTCGAAGTCGAGCGGCTGACCCGCGTCTACAAGGGCCGCCACGGTAGTCCTGACGTCCACGCCCTCGACGGCATCGACCTGGCCATTGAGGAGGGCGCTGTCCACGGGCTGCTGGGACCAAACGGGGCCGGCAAGACGACCCTGGTGAAGATCCTGTCGACGGTTCTGCTGCCGACGTCGGGCACTGCCCGCATCCTCGGCCACGACGTCGCCAGTGAGACTGACCGAGTCCGGAGGTTGATCGGCATCGTCTTCGGCGGGGACCGGGGCCTCTACTCCGGACTGACCGGCCGGCAGAACTTGCTCTATTGGGCGGCGCTCTACGGGGTTCCCGAGCAGCGAGCCCGCCGGCGGGCGGCGGAGCTGCTGGAGCGTGTCGGGCTGGACGCCCGCGCCAACGCCCGTGTGGAGACGTACAGCCGGGGCATGAAGCAGCGGCTGCACCTGGCGCGTGGACTCATAGCCGACGCCAGGGTGCTCTTTCTGGATGAGCCGACGACAGGTATGGATCCGATCGCGGGTCGCGACTTCCGGGCCCCGGTGGTGGGGTTGCGCAGCGAAGGGCGAACGATTCTCCTCACAACTCACGACATGGCCGAAGCCGAGTCGGTCTGCGATCGGGTCGCCCTGATCGACCACGGCCGGTTGTTGGCGGTGGAGAGCCCGCGCACGCTGGCCACCTGGTTGTCCAGGTACGAGCGCATCGATGTCGAAGAGGCGCCGGAGCCACTGCTGGAGCAGATCCGGTCGCTACCGGGAATCAGTCGCGTCTCCCCCTCGCCCAACGGCGGAGCAAGGATCGACATCACTGCCGACGGCACCGCGTCCCTGGTACTCGAGATGCTCGTCAAGGCGGGCGTGACCTCGATCCGGACATCTATGCCGAGCCTCGAGGAGGTCTACGTGCAGCTGATCGACGACCGCGGCCTGAAGATCTGATGCGGGTCCTGGTCGCCGCCGCGCGAGCTCAGTTCCAGATGACGGTCCACAACCTGGGCAGCGACCTCTTCAACCTAGTTACCGTGCCCTTCTTCGCTGTCGTCTTCATCGCTATCGTCAAGCAGTCGGGTCGTTCCAGCCTGATCGCCTACGCGGTGATGGCGCCGGTCCTGATCGCGCTCTGGCAGATGGCGATCTTCGTCGCGGGTGAGCTGATCAACAGGGACCGGTGGGAGGGCTTGCTGGAGGCGGTCATCGCGACGCCGGCGCCCTTTGCGCTGGTGATGCTGGCCAGGATCGGAACCATAAGCGCCTTCGGACTGGCCGGCTTCGCTGAATCCTGGCTGGTGGCCCGGATCGTCTTCGGCGTCAGTGTGCCGATCCCCCATCCCGAGGTCCTGTTGCCAACGCTGGCATGCGCCGCACTCGCCTGCACCGGCACCGCCCTCGTCTTCAGCGCCCTCTTCGCCCTCCGGGAAAGCGCGCGCGTCTTCCAGAACTCGATCAGCTACCCGTTCTACCTGCTCGGTGGGATCCTCGTGCCCGTCTCCTACCTGCCCTGGTGGCTGCAGCCGGCCAGCCGGCTCATATTCCTCTCCTGGACCGCGGACCTGCTCCGCGACTCACTACAGTCCGCCCCACCGGTGGCGGTGCCGCAGCGGCTGGCGATTGTCCTGTTGCTTGGGTTCGCAGGCCTCCTGTTCGGGTGGTTTCTGCTGCATCGGATCGTCGACCGCCTTCGCCACGAAGGCACGATCGGGCTCGCATGACGGGGCTGCGGATCCTTCGCAACGCCATGCAGCTCGGCTACGTCGATTTCCGCCGTCAGTGGAGCCCGGCCACCTGGCTGGGCGGTTGGTGCGTGCGCGTCCTGGCACAGACCACCTTCTTCGCGCTGATCGGTCGGCTGCTCGGCTCACCTCTGAAGGTCGAGTACCTGCTCATCGGCAACAGCATCATGGTCGGCTGCGAGGCGGCGCTACTCGCTGTGCAGGCCACGACCTGGGAGCGCTTCGACGGCACCTACCCCCTGCTGGTGGTAGCGCCGGCAAGCCTGCTGCCCTCGGTGGTGGGCCGGACGTCGGCCTGGCTCATCGATGGGATGGCGACGGCGGTCCTCGCCTTCTACGCTGCGGCGCTGATCTTCCGGCTCCCCTTGACGCCGGCCCTGGGACTCGAAGTGCTGCCGCTGATTCTGCTCACCTGTATCGGCGCCTATTGCCTGGCGCTCTTCCTGGGCGCACTGGTGTCCCTCAAACCGTCTCTTCGCAACATGGTGTCCCAGGTCATGCGGATGAGCATGATGGCGATCTGCGGCGTGAACGTGCCGGTGACGTTCTGGCCAGGGGCTGTGCAGGTCATCGCCAACGTCCTGCCGGTGACGCACGGCGTGCAGGCCGTCAGACTGGCGCTGTTCGGCGCGGCCCCGGCCGCGGTTCTGACGAGCGCATTGCTGGAGGTGGCCGTCGCGGCGGGCTGGCTGCTGGTGGCGATCGTCGCCTTCAACGGGATTGCCGAGCGGGGCCGACGCGACGGTTCGATCGAGCTGGTCTAGCCTCGAGTAGGTTACGTGGAGGTCGAGACCCGGCCGACCAGCCGTCTCGCGATCTCGCGGAAGAAGCGTGGTTCCAGCGTGTCGTAGAGCGGCGCTGCTCGGTCGAAGCGGGCTGTGAGGCGGGCTTCGCTCCATTGCCTTCGGTCTGGCAGCGATCCCGCAGTGGTGCCACGCCTCGCAGCGTTGGGTCGTGTCGTGACCCGATAGCATGTTGGCGGGTGACCAACCGTCAGGACCGAAGAGGCCGAGATGACAACCGATGAGCTGAAAAGCGCCGCGACCGGCTATGGGCTGGCGGTCGGCACGCCGAGATTGAAGTCGATCGGACCGATCACATTCAGTCCCGATGGGATCCTCTTCGTCGCGGATAGCGCGAAGGCGACGATCTACGCGATTGACGTACGCGATACCGAGGCGCCAAGCCAGTCCCAGCCTGTCGAGGTCGACAACCTTGACGTGCGACTGGCCGCCTACATGGCCTGCACCCGCGACGACATCCTCGTTCGCGACATGGCGGTCCACCCCACTTCGATGGCCGTTTACCTCTCCCTGGTGCGCGGCCGGGGCGGTTCGGCCATCCCGCTCCTGATCAGGATCGGCGAGGGTGGCTCCCTGCGCGAGGTCTCGCTGGAGGGGGTGCCGTTCTCTCAGGTGGTTATCGAGGACGCGCCTGCCGACGACGACGAGCGCCTCGACACGCGAGTAGTTCTCGGCGATCGGGAAGGCGAGGAGATCGAGGTGCGCGGGATCCGGCTGCGGCTGGCTCGTGACAAGTTGCGGACCTCGACTGTCACCGACATGGCTTTCGTCGACGGCATGCTGCTGGTAGCCGGCGCGTCGAACGAGGAGTTCTCGTCGACGCTTCGCCGCATCCCGTTCCCGTTCGAAGACGAAGCCCGAACAAACTCGCTGGAGATTTTCCACGTCTCACACGGCAAGTACGAGACGGCTTCACCCATTCGCACGTTCGTGCCATACGGCGACAACCTCAGCGTCCTCGCGAGCTACACCTGTACACCTGTCGTTCACTTCTCGCTCGGCGAGCTCAAGTCTGGAACCCAGGCTAAGGGCCGCACCGTGGCCGATCTCGGTGCGATGAACACTCCCATCGACATCGTGGCGTACCAGCGGGGGGGCGAGGAGTACGTCCTAGTTTCGAACACCCGGCACCCGCTTCTGAAGATGGCGTGCGCCGACATCGACCGGCAAGAACCGCTGACGCATCCGCAGCGGCCCGTCGGAGTCCCACGAGAAGCGTTGCCTCAACAAGGTGTCAGCCGGATGGCTAGTGCGAATGGGGCGCACGTACTGATGCTGCAGCAGGACGAGGCGGGTGACCTCCACCTCCGCAGCTACGACAGCGACTCGCTCTGACAGGCGGCGCCGCCGCCTCCGTCTGGATTGGTCCCGGGCGCATGGCGACGAGCAGCTTCGCATCCGCGGGTGGCGTGATCCGGACCTGGTGTGGTTGCGCTCTGCCTCGGAGGAGGAGCTTCGTCGCCGTCTGGCCGTCCTCGCCACCGATCTGGTCGAAGCAACTCGCACCGTGCGCGCCCTGCCGCAGGTCGCCGGCCGTTTCGAGATCGACGGCGACGAGGTGCGGTTCGTGCCGCGCTTCCCATTCATTGCCAGTACCAGCTACTCGGTCCTGATCAGCCCGGCCGCGGGCGGCGAACATAACGCTTCTGGCGCCGAGTGCTGGACAATCGCGCGTCCAGCATATTCGGGCACACCCGCAAGGGTTCTGGCGATCTATCCCGGTGCCGGGGAGCTCCCGCTCAACAATCTAAAGCTGTACGTGAAGTTCTCGAAGCCGATGAGCGAGGGGTGGGCAGCACCTGCGGTGTGCTTCCTCAGGCCGCCCGACAACGAGCCAATCGAGGGCGTCCTGCTCCCGATGGACCCCGAACTCTGGGACACCGAACGCCGCCGGCTCACCCTGCTGCTGGATCCAGGTCGGATCAAGCGCGGACTCGCACCCAACCGGGAGGCCGGGTATCCGCTGGTCGAGGGCTGGCAGATATCGGTGAGAGTCGAGCGCACCTTCCGAGACGCCCATGGCCGTCCGCTGCGAGCGGCCGCCGAGCGAGGCTACATGGTCGGCCCAGCAGTTCGGAAGCGGGTCGATCCGGCGGAGTGGAGGTATCGCTGGCCGGCAGCGGGATCCATGGAGCCGCTGCTGGTCGGGTTCGACCGGCCCCTGGACCGCGCCCTCCTGGAACACTGCTTGAGCGTCGTCGACGAGGCGGGGGCTCCCGTGATCGGCCGCCAATCCATCGGCGGTGGCGAGCGATGGTGGCGATTCTCGCCGACCTCGCCATGGCGGTCGGGCCGCTACGGTCTTGACATCGATTGCCGTCTGGAGGACCTGGCCGGCAACTCGGTCAACCGGGTTTTCGATCGGGACCTGACCCTCGATGAGCACGATCCACTCTCCCGCGCGCATGTCCAGCTCGAGTTCAGCTGCGATCGTCCGGCGTCAACGCAGCCGCGGGCGTCCGATGAAGCCTTGTATCGGCCGGCTTGTCAGCTCCGGATCATGCGGAGATGACGGCGCGGACGCCGTCCAGGTCGTGCAGCTCGTCGCAGACAAACTACCGCCATGTCTGATCATGACCGTCGACCTTGAGCCTGAAGTACACGGTTCGCCGGACCGCGCCAGATGTGTTCCCGCCGCTGTTGTGTGACAGGAGATAGTGCACGTATATCACGTCGCCGACGCGCCCCAGCACGGGCATTGGTTCGCCGTGCTCGATGGGCGGATACCCGGCGGATTCGAGTAATGCGTCGGGTCCTTGCAAGTGCAGATGGGCCGCTACCGCGCGGTGCGTGCCCGGCCAGACGATGAGGTTGCCCATCATGGGCCTGGTCTGGTCGGACAGGATCACGCCGGCGAGCACGTGAAGGTTCCAGGTCTGCCGTCGGGCTCGGTGGGGGTAAGGCCGTCGATGTGGCCCCGGGCAGGGATATGTCTGTACGGCGGGAAGGTAAGCGCGACCTGCAGGTAGCGCGTGGGGGCGAGCTCTGGCCCTGGCGGAAGTGCTGATCTCACCGCTAGTGGTCGTGAGTCATATACGGACTTTCCCTGGTTGCCATACTCCTCGCCCTTTGCAAATCATCTTGCTCACTGGGGGCTGCCCGGCCGGGCCTTCGCGCCGAGATGTTGGTGGAGGCTGGGGGAGGACTCGAGGAGCAGGCGGGCAGCGAAGGTGCTTGCACGTAGACGGGGCTCAGCAGACCCGGCTGGGGGGTATTTACAGAGGCACCCTTGGCTAACGGGACACCCCGATCCTGCACTCGAATCCGGCGAAACTACATACCCAGGTCGGCCCGCCCCCGTCGCAGCTCCTGGGCCGCATACCCGGCGACCAGGACCAGCCAGACAGCGGCGGCCAGGATGAAGATCGCATCTGGCACGGCCTGCGGGGCCGGGCGGCTCCGCGCCTGCGCTTCATACGCCTCGCTCGCAGGGGCCTGCTGGAAAACGCTGGCGGACAACAATCGTAGAGCCGCTAAAGCTAAAGCGCGGCTGAGCGTCGCTTCGCCGATCTGACTGTCCCGTTAAGCCACGGTTGAGGGTTCCAGCCGGGACGTCTCGGCTTCGGCATCGAGGGGACAGCCGTCTGCCTTGGCGCCTGCCGAGAGGCGGCCACCGGCGTCTCGATGGTGCCGGTCGATCCAGCCCGGAAGTCTGCGTGGCCAACTCTTTGGCGCGGCGACTGGCTCATCGACGAGCTCCTCCGTTTGAACGAGAAGACTCACATTCGAGTGCAACTCGCGCGCTCATGCAGCACGAGTCAAGATGACCTGGTAAGCAGGTCCTTGGCATATCCAGGGAGTAGATCCATGCGTGCTCATCCACAAACCGGCCCCGCCACACCCCGTTACTGGAGAACCCGATCCGCAAACCGTGGGGTGGTGGCCGGTGTATTCGACAGTCGACCTGGCTGAGGCCTGAGCAAGTGTGTCCGCTCCGCATCAGACGCCGCACCATGTTGGCGCCAATACGCCCCAAACCAATCATTCCAAGCCGCATGGGGAGTGGCTCCTCTCAGTTAGCCATCAGTATCCCTTATCTAGGAGCGGACCAGATTACGCCGGGTGGACGCAAGGCTGGCTGGTGACATTCGCACAGAAGCGCCCGTGAAGGCGGGCAGCAGAAGGAGAAACGGAGATGCCTCTTGCCACAATCTACGATGCGATCGTCATCGGTAGCAGTTGGGGAGGGAGACGCCTCCCAATGGCATTCGCGAATGCAGGCCGAAGAGTTGCGGTAATCGAGCGCGGCCACCTGGGAGGTACCTGCGTTAATGTTGGGTGCACCCCGACAAAAACAATGGTCGCCAGTGCACGGGTTGCCTATCTGGCGCTGCGTGCCGCTGATTACGGGGTACACGCTGGATCAATTTCGATCGATATGCAGGCGCTACGCAAACGCAAGCAAGGCATCATTGAGGGCGCTCGCGGTCGTGTCGAGAGCGGCATCAAACCGGTGCCAGGGCTGGATCTGCTGATGGGCCAGGCCCATTTTATCGCTCCAAAGACGCTCGAGGTCCATCTCCGGAGCGGCGAGACGCAACACCTCACGGCGCAACTGATCTTTGTCGACGTTGGTGCCCGGCCAGCGCCACTAACGATCAATGGAGCCGAGCGCGTATCCGTGCTCAATTCCAGCTCGATCATGGATCTGGATGCAGTCCCCGAACATTTGTTAGTTATCGGTGGCGGCTATGTCGGGCTGGAGTTCGGCCAGATGTTTCGTCGCTTTGGCAGCCAAGTCACGATCATTCAGCGCAACATCCGCTTGGTCATGAACGAGGATGAAGACGTGTGTGACGGAGTCGCGGAGATTCTTCGCGAGGATGGGATTACGGTCCTGACCAAAACCACGCCGGAACAGGTTGAGCAGCTCAGCGACGGGCGTATTCGATTGACCGTGCGCACGCCAGACGGCGAACGGCGGCTAACTGGGTCGCACCTGCTGGCGGCAGCCGGTCGCGTACCTAACACCGAAGATCTCGCACTCGAAGCTGCGGGGATAGAACTGGATAGGAACGGTTATATCCAGGTCAATGGGCGGCTAGAAACGAACGTTCCTGGCATCTTCGCGCTTGGTGATGTGAAGGGTGGGCCAGCGTTCACCCACGTCTCTTATGATGACTTCCGGGTTTTGCGCACCAACCTGCTCGAGCACGGCAGGGCCAGCATTGAGGACCGGGTGGTCCCCTATACCATCTTCATCGATCCCCAGCTTGGACGTGTCGGTATGAGCGAAAACGAGGCTAGAAAACAAGGCCGCAACTTCCGTGTAGCGAAACTGCCGATGAATAATGTGGTGCGTGCCCTGGAAACCGGGGAGACCCGTGGCTTCATGAAGGCCATCGTCGATGCGGATACACAACAAATACTGGGCTGCGCCATCCTGGGTGCCGAAGGTGGCGAGATAATGGCAATCATACAGGTCGCGATGATGGGGAATCTGCCCTATACAGCGTTAAGAGGAGCCACCTTCACACATCCAACCCTGGCGGAAGGCCTGAATGATCTGTTCATGAATCTTGATTCTTAGGAGCAAGAGTTCATACGCCCGATAATCAGCCAACGAGTCCAGATCGGCGGCGTAGTAGATGCCGCCAGCGTCGTCTTTGTGAGCAATGGCGACCGCCCGGCCCGTTCCGCCTGCTTCAGGCCCAGGGCGCCCTCCGCCGCGCAGGCGCGGCGCCAGAGGCAGGTGCTATGAACACGCCCAACTGGCGCGCCACCTCGGCTGGGTGCACGCCCTTGGCGAACAGCCGGGCGGCCCTCCAGCCGCCGCTCTTCCAGGACCTCGCGATCCGGTTGCCGCCTTCCCATCCCGGGCGAGCCCTTGTTGGCATCTAGGATCATCACGACCCCACCCTGCCTTCAACCACTTCACATCTGCTGTCATCCGACCAGGCGAATTTCCTTAAGCGTCGCCGCTCGAGCACCACCCCGCCGTCCGCCCACCTCGAAGAGCTGCTCGGTCAATCCCCACCACTGGAGCTCCGCGTGCTCGCCCGTCCCGTACCCGTGTGGTCAGGAGCCGTGCTGCCCATCGCCGGATGTCCTCTCTCAGCACTCTGGCCACGTTTTGCAGACGGGCTGCGAGAGGAATTATTTAACGACGATGGCCTTGTCTTTGCGCAGAGCGGCCATCGTCTGCTGATCCAGGTTCAGGTGGGCCTGCACCAGCTGTGGCGGCGTCAGCGCCATCCATTGATTCAGCGACACATCGGCGAAGTGGTCGCTGCGGAACATCTCAAGAAAGCGCAACGGCTCGTCGCCCGTGTTCTGGACGTAGTGCCCCATCGCGAACGGAACGTAGCCCACGTCGCCGGCCTGGTAGTCGAAGGTCCGCGCTTTCCCGCTCGACGCGAACACGCCCATGCGTCCGCGTCCCGCCAGGTAGTACTGCCACTCGTCGGTGTTGGGATGCCAGTGCAGCTCCCGCATTCCGCCGGGCTCGACTTCCACGAGCGCCGCCGCGATGGTGGTCGCGACCGGGAAATTGGACGAGTCGGTAATACGCACCGTCCCTCCCGCCGCTTTGATGGGCTCCCGAGCCAGCATGCGGTGGCTGAAGGTCTGAGGCACGGCACCCTCAGGCGATTGGACGGCGTCCGCCCCCAGCGGGCCGGGCACCTTGGCGGTGAAGATGTACCGATCGTGCTCGACATCGATCGGCATGTCGGCGAAGGCGGCCTCCGGGACACCAACGTTCTTCGCCAGTACCTCGCGCGGCGTGTGAGCGAACCAGTCGGTGATCAGAAAGGTCTCGTTCTCCGAGAAGTTGCCGTCGTCGAACACGAGCAGGAATTCGCAGCCCTCCTCCAGCCCCTGGATGGAGTGGGGGATGCCTGCCGGGAAGTACCAAAGGTCACCCTCTCCAACGTCGTCGATGAAGTTGCGTCCTCCCTGGTCGACAGCAGTGATGCGGGCGCGTCCCGCGAGCATGAACGACCACTCGGCCTCCTTGTGCCAGTGCAGCTCGCGGATCCCCCCAGGCTTCAGGCGCATGTCCACTCCCGCGAGCTCCGTGGCGACCGGCAGCTCGCGCACGGTCACCTCGCGCGCCCAGCCGCCTGTGAGGAGGCGGTTGCGCGCGGCGGCGAAGGAGAACTTGAGATTGGGGATCGTGCCGGAGTCGGTATCGGGCCCGGCTAGCAGGTCGGGATTCTCGCGTTCCAGGGGCACGTTGCGCGGCCCCATGATGGCCGCACCCAGCTCCCCCCGGATCGGCTGCGGCAGGCCATCGCCAGCACCGGATGGTGGCATTGGTTGCGCCATGAGCGTCTCTCCTCTTTGCCTGTGGTTGTCCTGAGGCGTCCACCGTAAGCCACGGGCGTCCGACCTCCGACCGTAAGCGAGGATCGTCCCCCACAACACTGTCCTCGGCCAGAGTAAAGAAGGGGTCATCCGGCCGATGACGGCGAGTTACATCTCGTGGCCCCTGCCGGGCCCGCGAGCCTGGACCGGGTCACCACTCCGCCGTGCGCCCGCGTGCTCGGCAACTGATCAGTAAAGGCGGAGGACCCACGCCGGCCTCGTCAACCGACGCTGAGCTATACGCGCTATCGGCCGATCGGGATCGCCTCAACCTGACCTACAAACTGGTTGTAAGGTCCCGCGGGTGAGGCAGTGATCGGCAGCTGCACGCCGGGGTCGATCACGTTGTGGTGGGGCCCATAGGAGTCGTCCCAGTAAAGGTCGACGGTGACCTGGTAGTTCTCGATGGCTGACACGTGGTAGAAGCCGTCAACATTGCGCTTTTCCGAGATCATCTGGTAGCTGTGCGCAGTCAGCTGGGAGTGCTGCCCGCAGGCGGGGTGTGGCTGGGTACGCTCGTTGCCAAAGGGATCATCGAAGTTCCAGTCGACCCCGGCGAAGAAGACGCGGATGAGATAGGTGTAGTAGATCCGGCGATTGCTTGGGTCAGGCGGCCCTGGCAGGACCATGGTGAACTCGCGCTCATCCGGCACACCGATGCCGTCAATCCAGAAGCAGGTCGGGAGGTTGACCAGGCCATTGGGCGATGGCATTGAGTGGACGCTGCCGGCCTGGGCCTTGATGTCGCGCACGACGTTGGTTATGTACGGCGCGATCGACGGCGCCGGCGAGTCCGCCGGCACGATGCGGTGGGGTTGCGAGAGGATGCAGGGGTCGGGGTTGGGACCGGGAGCGCCGAGCTGACAGTAGTCGAGCCAGGCTCCTACGGTCTGACACTGCTGGTTCTGGAACGTGCCGTTCTGTCGGAAGAGGGCAAAGACGTCGTTGGTTGCAGCGGTCACACCCGAAGCGCTGACCACATCGCCGTAAGAGTTCGGGTTGATGTTTGCGGTCCACGAGTCCCCGTTCGGTGACTTCCACGTGGCGTGGATGTATGAGGGAAGGTTCTGGAAGGTGACCGGCGCGTAGAAGACGACGTAGCAAGGCGTGCCGTCAGGCACGGCGTCCGAGGTGGTGTGGGCACTGCCGGCGCCGTAAGGCGCTGTGTTGCCGACCCGGTCGCAGTTGATGTTGGCCTGGCCGTGGATCTCGACCAGCTGGCCCTGGCCTGAGCCGCTGCCGTTGTAGATGACGTGGCAATCGTTGGGTGCGGGCGGAGGCCGAAGCGTAATGTCTTCAGCAAAGGCAGCTGTGGGTGCCATCAATACTGCCGCTGTCGCCAGAACGGCGACACACCTACAACTGGCAAACAATACGCACCGCCCCGTCGCAACCGTAAATCCCCCGTTCAAACACGATCGGCCCGAGATCTGCGTCGATGCGTAGTTCACCCCAAAGCAGCCCATAAACGATAAATGTCGCGTCGCGAGCCCCGATCTCTACATCCCGCCCGTCGGGAGTCCGAATGCTCCGTCGAGTAGGTCCGGTGAAGCGAACTGCCAGTCCGTAGCCGCTGGGCGTCAGCCCTTGCCGCCTCATTGCGTCCTGCAAATCAGTTGGGACGACTACAACCTGAGTTATTGGCATTAGTGGCGGCTCGTAAATCAGCCTGCCGCCCGCTTGCTGAGCCGAGTCGAGATCCTTGAGGTCATTACCGAACAGATTGCCGACTGCTTCTGGGTTTGGATCGGCAAAAGCTCCGGAGGTAAGCGCGCTCCTGTCACCGTTCTGCATCGCCCACCGGTAGTACGCCTCGGTGAGCTGAAACGCTCGGCCCCACTGTTGGGCCGTTGCGTCGCTGATCGCCCCGTTGGTCGCATTGCGAATCATCGTCGGCGGCAGCGGCATCTTGTCCGGTGTCGGCGGGCACGGCGTAAACCCGCGCTTGGCCAAACGTGCACACCGCTGCGGATCCACAGACACCGCCACACTCGGGACCGACGACGGCCCCTTTGAAGGGGTGTGCCCTGACGACACGCCCTCGCAGGCGCTCAACCCCAGGATGAGGACGACCAGCAGCCCAAGCCGGCTGCGGAATAACCTCATGCTCCTCCCGCTGACCAGACAGTCTGGCAGGTCGCACCCCCCGCAAGCAACGACCCTGCACTGACGCCGTTCCTGCCCACCGTAGGGCCAAGCTTGACCCACAGACGCGGACAAAAAACGGACAATCACGTGCTGGACCTGAGGTCCCTTCCAAGGCGGCGACGAGCGAGGAGATCGTACTTCTGTCAGGCCACACTCGCCAGGCGTAGCTTGATTTAGAGAAATGTGGGCGGCTCACCACAACCGCAGCGGGCCCCGTTTTTTGGGGGAGGCGCCTGATTGAGCTTCATTCAAGGCCTGCACGGCATCGTCGCAATCGTTCTCTTGTGCACGCTGCTCTTTGCGGAAGAGGCGGGCGTCCCGCTGCCCACACCGGGCGAGCTGACACTGGTAGTGGCTGGGCTTCTAATCGCAACCGGAGGCCTCGACCCCTGGCTGTTCGTGCCCCTGGCGGCTGTGTCGTGCGTCGGCGGCTCGCTGACTGCCTACAGCTGGGCACGACTCGTCGGAGAGCGCGGCCTCAATGCGGCCGCTGAACGCTTCGATCAGACAAAGCGGCTCAATCGCGTCACTGCCCGGCTCCAGGAGGCGGGACCGCGGGACATCGGCCTGTGCCGGCTGATCCCCGGGCTCAGGGTGTACACGTCCCTGGTCGCCGGCGCGGTCGGAGTCGACCGGCAGCGGTTCCTCCTGGGTATCGTCCCGGCCGCCGTGTTATGGGTGATCGCCTACGCGGTCCTGGGGGTGGTGGCCGGCGTGCCCGCCGAGCGCTCTCTCGGCGAGTTCGAAGCCCTTGTCGTGCAGGGTGGGATCCTGATGCTGGTTGGGGCCGGGGGCTACGTCGCCATCCGGCGCGTACCAGAGGGTGGGCGGGCAGCGCTGGTGCGCCTCCCTCTAACCCTTCGCTCCGTGCTCGCCCTGGGCATCGACATGGCTATGATCGCGGCCATCGTAGCCGGCGTCCTCGCTGTGGTGCGCCCACTGACGGCCCTCGGCGCTATCGCCGGATGGATCGACGTCCTGGTGGTAGTGGCAGTGATCGCCGTCTTCTACTCCATCGTCACCCACCGGGGCAGACGCGCCACCGCAGGCGAGACCCTGATGGGGACAAATTACCTGACTCTCTCGGCGGGGGATTCGTCTAGAGTCAGCCTGCGCCGGACGCTGCAGAGCAGCTTCGCGCAGAGTTCTCCTGGCTCCCCCGCCGAGCTGGCTCGCCTCGCGGGATCCTTCCGAGCGCTCGGAGATCCGAAGCGGCTGCAGGTGGCCCGCTTCCTCCTGTCCGGAGAGCACTCGCTGGCGCAGATCCTCCAGGACCTCCAGGTGGCGCCACTGGAGGCTGCAGACGCTCTTCGAGAGCTGCAGGCGGCGGGCCTCGTGGTCGTCCACGACTCGGACGAGGGCAAGCGCTACGGCGTGGCCAACGATTACGTCCGGATCGGCCTCGCAGAGTTCCTGAACCTGCCGCATCTCAGGGAGGCGCACCCGCCGAGCCCGACGGACCCGTGACGGCACCGCAGCAGGGAGCGCCCTCAGGTTGTGCTGACGAGGGCAAACTCAAGATTGGAGCATCCGCCTGAGCACAGTCGGCGACGGGTGGCCCGACAGCCAGTCAGCCAGGCGAGTTGCCAGGGTCGCCGGCGCCTCACTGGTCGAATCGAGGATGAGGTCATGAGGAAAGTTCCAGTTCCAGCGCTGTGACTGATCACGCGCCGTTCCCTTGAAGATGTCCGATCTTCTGGCCTCTCTCTTCTCAAGAGTCTCAAGCTCGCATTGAAGCCGGATCACGAACACCAAGAGCGGAGACAGCACTTCCGCCATCTTTCGGGCCCATGGCTCCCAGAGGTACTGCTCCAGGATTACGTTCAACTCGGCCTCCAAAAACCCTCGTGCCGCCAGCACGCAACCACGGCGCAACCGCCGGTCCCAGTCGATGCTCACAAATTCCTCGCGATGTCGGGGGAAGCCAGCGGTCAGACGATCTGCCGGCAAGAAGAGCCATGGCTCCGGCAGCACGGACTGAAGGGCCAAAGCCAAGCTGGACTACCCGACGAGGACGGTCCGGCCAAGATGAGTCCATGAGCGCTCGTTGTCACGACCAAGCGCCAGTGCTCTGGTTCCGCCCGCTACCGCTTCAGCGTGTCGAGGCCGGCTCGCAGGCGGCGCCACTCCACCTGCGCTGCCTCGACCGTCTCCAGCCGAAACCGAAGGTGTTCGCCCGGCAGCAGCTGCGCCGCCAGCGGGAGATCGCACCTCGCAACGCCGGCGACCACCGGGTAGCCACCCGCCGTCTGGTGGTCGGCCATCAGCAAGATCGGCTCGCCTGACGGCGGCACCTGCACACAGCCCATCGCCAGGCCGAAGGACACCAGCTCGGTCGCCTTGATCGCGAGCGGCGTGCCTTCCAGGCGATAGCCCATCCTGTCGGCGTCGCGGCTCACGGTCCACCGCTGTCCGAACATTGCGCGACGCGACGCGGGCAGCAGCAAGCGCACGTGTGGTCCCTCGATCGCGGACAGCTCCGGCTCAGTGGAGTACGGCGGGCGCAGCGGCTCAGGGAGCTCGCGACCGGCCACCCCTGGGTGCAGGGCCGGGCCGGCCACGGTCAGCTCGTCGCCCGCCTTCAGCGGCCGGCCGTGCACGCCCCCCTTGCCGACCAACACATAGGTGCTGGCCGACCCGAGCCACCTGTCAGCGGCTAGACCCCCGCTCACCGCGATATAGATCCGGCCGCCCCAGCGCCGCCCACCAAACGCCAGCCGATCGCCTTCAGACACGAAAACGCTGGTCCATGACGGCATCGACCTCCCGTTCAGCGTGGCGGCGAAGTCGGCGCCGGTTATGGCGACCAGGCAGCTCCGGCGAGCCAGCAGGGTGGGACCGGACAGCGCGCACTCGAGGCAGGCTGCGCCTTCCGGGTTCCCGACCAGCAGGTTGGCAGCCGAGAGGGCGAAGCGGTCCAGGCCGCCTCCGGGCGGGACGCCCGCTGCGCGCCGGCCCGGCCGCCCCAGGTCCTGGATCGTCATGAACATCCCCGGGTCCTCGACCCGCAGCACGCGCAGCACCGGCCCCGGATCAGTCACGTGGCGAAGAACTTCACGCGATCGCCGGTGCGCAGGAGCGACGGTGGATCCGATTGGGGCAAGAACATCCGTACCGCTGTCCGCCCAATCAGGTGCCATCCGCCCGGCGTCGGCAGCGGATAGATGCCGGTCAGCAGCTCGGCCATCGCGACCGAGCCAGGCGGGACGTGTGTCCGCGGCACCCGACGCCGCGGTAGGCGCAGCGCCTCCGGCAGCGGCCCCAAGTACGCCCAGCCGGGGGCGAAGCCGATGGCGAAGCAGCGGTAGGTCGGCCCGCTGTGCAGACGGATGACATCGTCCACGCTGAGACCCAGCTGCGATGCGGTTGCCCTCAGGTCCGGACCGTCGTAGGTCACGGGGATGCGATGCAGCCGTCCCGGTGGGCCGGGCGGGGGCTTCGCACCCGCAAGCTTTGAGATCACGCCGGCCAGGCCGCGGTAGGTCACCTGCTCGGGGTCGTAGTGCACTGCGACGCTCGCATATCCGGGCACTGCCTCGCGCACATCCCGCCGCTTGCCAAGGGCAGCCGCCAGCGCCAGGGCGCGCGTGTTCAGCGCCGTGTCGACGCGCTGGCCGAGCTCGACCAGCAGAGCTGCGTCACCAAGCGGAGCGATACGGACTGAGCGCTGCGCAGGCATGAGCAGAGACAAGGATGGCGCAGAAGGCATCCGGCACGGCGGAACCTGGGCCACATGTGCGCGCCCAGGTCGTGGTCGAGCGCGCTCTCACCGCCTACCGCAATGGCATTGGCGTCGACCGCGAGCAGTGCTCGACATGGACGATCTCGCCCATGTCGTCTACCAGCGCCCTCTCCCCCGGGTGATGATCGTCTGCTCGGGCCTCCTGCTGCCGGCGGTCGAGCTCGGTCTGCCAGCGGGCGCTGATCGCCTTCATGGCTCGCAGCCTGGTCGTAAACCACTCCAGTTCCTCGCGCAGGGCCTTGCTGGAGAGGTTGTCGGGGCCGCGCCGATCGATGGCGGCGAGGCCTTCCACGATCCTGGCGAAGCGCGGCGGCACATCGGGGTCGTCGCTCTGAGAGGAGAGCGGTGGAAGCGGGTCTGGGATGCTAGACAAACGCATGTTCGTATAGTATCACTTGCGGGGCCGCACGTCTACTGGGCAGGGCTGTTAACGGGGGCTGCGCACCAGCTGTCCCGCCCCACTCTCGCCTCTCAGCGGAGCTCGCCGACCAGAAACAGCGACCCGCAGACGACAACCCAGCCGTCCGGGCCGGCCAGCTCGCGCGCCCAAGCCAGCGCCTCGGCAGCCGGTCGCCGGTGCCACGCCCGCTCCCCCCACATCTCTGCCAGCGTCTCTGGGGCGAGGGCGCGAGGTTGAGCGCTCGCCGGCAGCGTGAAGACCACGTTGACCGGATTCAGCTTGCGCAGCTCTGCCAGCACCCGCTCGACCTCCTTGTCCGCCATCGCCGCGAAGACGACTGTCACCGGCGCGGGGCCGAGCAGGCGCTGCAAGCTGCGGACCAGCTGGCGCATCCCATCCTGATTGTGCGCACAGTCGAGCAGCAGCCTCTCGCCCACCCGCTCCATCCGCCCCGGCCAGCTCGCCCGCTCCAAACCCTGCCGCACCGCCTCCGGCGTGGCGTCACCCATCGCATGGGCAGCCGCTACGGCCAGAGCCGCATTGGCTGGCTGGAACGACCCCACCAGGCGGATCCGGAGCTTCGAGTGGGAGAAGCCAGGCCCGGTCACGTCCACCTCGCTCCCCTCCCATCCCCGCCAGCGCGTCCGGAGCTTGATCTCTTTGCCCAGCCGCCACAGGTCCGCCGCACGCGCGTCGACCGCTACCTGCTCGACGACCGAGAGCGCCGCACCCCTGGCGCCGGTGACGACGACGTTACCCGGCTTGATGATTCCAGCCTTCTCACCGGCGATCTTGCGCAGGGTGCGGCCCAGGTGCCGGCGATGATCGTAGGTCACGTTCGTGATGACGGCGACCCCAAGATCGAGGGCGTTGGTCGAGTCCAGGCGGCCGCCCATCCCGATCTCGATCACGAGGCGATCGGTGCGAGGGCCCAGCCACAGGATGGCCAGCGCGATCAGGAACTCGAACTCCGTGGACTCACCCATCCGCGCCACCACCGGCGCCACCAGCTCACGCAGCTCGGTGACTGCGCCAGCGAAGGCACCCTCGGAGATCGGCTCGGTATCGAGCTGCACGCGCTCGGTATACGAGCTGAGGTGGGGCGAAGGAGTCATACCAGTGTGGAAGCCGCGCGCGCGGAGGATGGAGTCCAGAAAGGCGGACGTGGATCCCTTGCCATTGGTGCCGGCGATCAGCGCTCCCCGCTTGCCGCGCTCAGGATGGCCAAGCTGCTCGAGAATCGCGTGCATCCGGTCGAGCCCCAGCTTGACTCCGAAGCGCCTCAAGCTCGATACATAGTCGAGAGCCGCGTCGTACGTCAGCCTGGTCTGCGTGCCTGCTCCGCCTGCCACGTGTTGGCCATTAGCATGGCGCGAGTGACGGGGCCGACGCCGCCAGGCACCGGCGTCAGCCAGCCCGCCACGCCGGCAACGCTTGGATCCACGTCGCCGCCCAGCCTGCCACCAGGCCTGGGGTTGATGCCGACGTCTACCACAACAGCGCCCGGACGGACCATGTCCGGCGTGACGAAGTCGAGCTGCCTGATGGCGACGACCAGGATGTCGGCCTCCCGGCAGATATCTGCCAGCCCCACCGTCCTCGAGTGGCAGATAGTGACGGTCGCGTTTCGCCGAAGCAAGAGCACCGCCGTCGGCTTGCCGACGATGTTGCTGCGTCCGAGCATGACAGCGCGGCGGCCCGCGATCTCGATGCCGTAGTGGTCGAGCATGCGGATCACCCCGGCCGGTGTGTTCGGCAGCATCCCCGGCTCGCCCAGCAGCAGCTTTCCGGCGTTGACCGGGTGCAGGCCGTCCACGTCCTTGACCGGGTCGACGGCGGCGAGCGCCACAGCCGAATCAACGCCCGATGGAAGCGGCGTCTGGACCAGCACTCCGCTCACTTCATCGTCGCAGTTCAGCGATTCGACCAGCTCCACGACGGCCGCGGTCGTCGCGGTCGCCGGCAGCCTGTGGTCGGAGGAGGTCATTCCGACCTTCTCGGCGTCTTCGTGCTTGAGGCGTATGTACGTCTCAGACGCCGGGTCGTCGCCTACTAACAGAGCGGCGAGATGCGGCCTGGGCAGACCGGCTGCGACGCGCGCTTCGATACCTTCTGCCACCTCGGCCAGGATCGTCGCCGCGACCTGATTGCCGTCGATGCGAACCGCCGTCACCGGATGCCCAGCTCCCGACGAGCGGCTTCCGCTGCAAGCCTCATGATGAGGGCCACGTCCCCACCCAGGCGCCGGCAGTCCTCGTACTCGGGCGCCACGCCCACGGGGCGCCCGTCCAGCTCCTTCACCTTCACACGAACCCTGCCCAGCCCGGTCTCGACGTCGATCACACGCCTGCCGGCCACAATTCGTGACGCCGCCGTCATTCGCACCCCCAGCGTCGTGCTCGACCGGAGCACCTGCCGTGCCAGCTCGTGGGCCTGCGAGGGCTCGGCGAGGACGGTGAGCAGATGGCCAGGGCGGCCCTTCTTCATCAGTGCCGGCAGGATCGATACGTCCAGCGCGCCCGCCGTCATCAGGTCCTCCGCCACCGCCGCCAGGAGGTTCGGCGGCATGTCGTCCACGTTGGCCTCGATCACGGTGACTGTCGCTACCTCGCCGACGGCGCTGCCGAGCCAGAGGCCCACCGCATTGAACGGCTCGGGGCGCGCACCGAGGCCATAGCCGATCCGCTCCAGCGACATCGCCGGTCGCTCAAAGGTGGCGACCGTTGCCAGGATCGCCGCGCCTGTCGGCGTCACCAGCTCGGCCCGGCGATCGTCGGGCTCGAGCACGACGCCGGTGCCCGCTAGCACTCGCAGAGTGCCCGGGGCCATGAACCGGCCACGCGGCGCCGGGAGGGCCGAGGCGTGGACGGATGCGATGTCGAGCGACTCCAGAAGCCAGAACGCACCGACCAGATCGACCAGCGTGTCCGCACCTCCCAGCTCGTGCAGGTGCAGGTCGTGGGCCGGCCGGCCGTGGACAGCTGCCTCCGCCCGGCCAAGACGGCCCAGGGCGGCGAGCGCCCGCGCCCGCACCTGGTCCGGAAGCGAGGCGCGCTCGACCACGGCCTCGAGCTCGGGCAGGTTTCGTGGGGGGCCGCCAGCATCGCAATCGACCACGACGCGGAGACCGCCCAGGTGGCCCCGCTCCTCGTGGCGCACGTCGATTCGTACTTCGGGGGTCAACCCCAGCGCCTCGACGGCAGCATCGAGGAGCGCGCGGTCGGCCCCGACGTCGAGCAGGGCGCCGAGTGTCATGTCACCGGAGACCCCGGAGGGGCAGTCGAAGTACGCGATCCTGGTCATGAGGGTCGGATGACCTCCACCCCGAACGACGCGAACTCGCCGGGGAGCGCCGGCCGTTTGCGAACCCGGACGGTCACCCGGCTGACGCCGTCGATGACGAGCAACCGGGCGGCGATCCGTTCGGCCAGGGCCTCGATGAGATGGCATGGTTCGCCCTCTATAACCTCGCGAACGGCCCTGTAGGGCTCGCGGTAGTCGAGGGCGTCCTCCAGGCGGTCGCTGCGGCCCGGAACCGCGAGGTCGCGCTCCAGCTCGGCGTCCACGACGAACCGCGTCCCGAGCTCCCGCTCAGCCGGGTAGACGCCGTGGTGGCCAAAGAAGGCCATGCCTTCGAGCAGGATGCGGTCCATTCGCCCCCGATTGTGCGCTGCCATCTGTTCGTCACGCCCGCGGGTGGGATGGGGGCTGAAGAGCGCTGACGGCTCTTCAAGACAGTTGAGCGGCACGCGAGTGCCGCTCAACTGGTAGTCGTCGCCTCTTTAGGCGATCTTGACGCGGTTGGCGCGCGGGCCCTTCGGGCTCGTCTCAACCTCGAACGTCACACGCTCGCCGCCCGTGAGGGCGTCGAAGTTGAGTGACGCATCCATGCCGGTCCGGTGGAAGAAGTACTCCTTCCCGTCTTCGGCCTGGATAAAGCCGAACCCTCGGTCGGCGACGACCTTCTTGATGGTCCCTGCGGACATCAAAACACTCCTCTTCTCGAACATGATTCCCGAACGCACGGGCCTGTTCGAGAAGAAGCTGAGGACCACGGCGATCTCGCCCTCCAGCGGGCGATGCCCAAATGATACCGCACTCTGGCCACGATCACGTGCCCGGGTCGGTTCAAGCGTGGGAGCGCAGCTCGATCGGCGCAAATCCGCAGTAGAGCGGCGAGAGCTGCCCGGTCGCAGCCAGCTTGGCAATCAGCGCATCTCGCACGGCGCGCCGGTGGACACCCTCGGGCACGGGAAAGGCGACGATGTCGAGTGGCTCACGGAGGTCACCGCCTGCGGCCGGATACCTGGAGGCGATCCTCCCGATCTCGGGATCCTTGTCATGCAGGTGCAACCACACCCGCGCGGCTGGTGGCAGGCTCGTTGCTCCGACGAACACGATTTCGCGCGGTGCTCGGGATCGGAGCCACACGTAGACCCAGGAGCTGCTGTCCTCAAGCTCGCCGTCGCGGACGTGCAGGATGGTCGGCTGCGGCTTCACGTCGTCATGATGGCACGGGCTGGGAGCCAGGCCCGGCGTATCTCCATCGTCCCTCGTAGGCCTGGGCACTCGGCGAGGTGCCGGGCAGGGGATCGTCCCCCCTGGCCCGCAGTCCAGCCAGCGCGACCGCCACCAGCCACTGGCGGATGTTGTCGTCCTCGGCGCTCTGCCGGGTGCCGCACCGACTGCCGAGCTGCTCGATCAGCCAGAGGATGTCCAGCGCGGTGATGTCGGGACGGAGGCCGCCCTCGCCGCGGGCCCTGGCCACCAACTCCTCCATCAGGTTCCGGCTGTACGGGCTGATCTCCCACATTTCCGGTGTGGTCTCGACGGTGCCGGCCAGCGGCGCGAGCGCCCCCGAGCCGAACGCGACGCAGGTCCGGACGCATGTTGGCCTCATCCGCGGAATGCGGATCGGGCCGGGAGAGATGCTCGAATTGACACGAACCGCACTTGCCGAAGCGGCCACCGGCCGTCCACGTCCCTGATCGGCCAGACGTCCCCGCTCGAGCGCACAGCCCAGGCACACGCCGCCGTCGAAAGCAGGGCGACTGTCGGCAAGACCCTGCTCGTCTTGAAGGCGGATTGAATCGCCCCTTCTGTCCCCTCCCCCGGCTGCGCCGGGTACTCCCGCGACTGCGCGGCGACTGCGCGGGGGAGAGACTTTTCAGGCCACGGCGAAGTCGCGGAAGCCGCCGCGGGGCAGCTGCCATTCGGCGTCGACCGTCGTGACTTCGGCCGGATAAGGGCCACGGTGCAGATCCTGGAGCAGCTGCTCGAGGACCGGTCTCGGCCCTTCCGCGAGGCACTCCACGGTGCCGTCTGCACAGTTCCTGACCCAACCGACCAGACCAGCGTCACGGGCCCGGTGCAGAACGAAGTACCGGTAGCCGACGCCCTGGACGCAGCCCCTTACGACTGCATGCAGCCGAGCGTCGCAGACGCTCAGGGCAGGCGCTCCCGTGGGCCCGCAAGCGCATCGTGGAGCAGGCTGCCAACAACGCCGCAGCCGATGCCGATGCCGACCCCCGCGACGAACCAGCCGGTCCAGCCCAGGAAGTCGCGGGCGAGCATGTCGAAGCCCAGCAGCGCCAGGACCACCGCCAGGATGAACCAGCCCAGCCTTGTCACATCCCCCACCCTACCCTCCCCCGGGGGAGGGGACCTCCGGGCTTAGCCCGCGGGACTTGGCGACCCACCGCCTCGACGGCCACCACCGAAGCCACCCGCGCCGCCGCCGCCGATGGTGATCACCTGGGCGCTGACGGTACCGTCAGCACCGGTCTGACCGACGACGGTCACGGCTGTATTCGTCGTCAGGTCGCTGGCCGTTCCCTGATCGGTCTTAGTGATCCGGGCCGCCGCAATGTTGACCTTGATGTCCTTGTTGGACTGGCGGTCGTGAACCGTGATCGTGTTGCCGTTCACGGCCGTGATCTGGCCGCTCGCAGCGGACCCGAACAGGGCAGCGGCTCCGCCACCGCCTCCACCCCCGCCGCCATTGGCGCCGGCACCCCCGCCGGCGGACTGGTTGGCGGTCGGGCTCGCGACCGTAGTCGCGCTCGAGGAGGACGGAGGATGTCCCTGCCCGTACTTGGCCCCGAAGTAGAAGCCGCCGAGAGCTCCGATGACCGCGACGAGGCCGGCGATCAAGCTGTTCATCTACTCGTACCTCAGGGCTTCAATGGGATTCAGGCCGGCGGCCCGATTGGCGGGATAGATACCGAAGAAGAGACCGATGCCCACCGACACGCCGAACGCCAGGAACACGGACGGGTAGGAGACGACCGGCGGCGGGAAGGTGCCGCTGGCGATCTTCGCGTTGTCCAGCCACGCCGCTGCCCCGGCTCCGACGATGATGCCCAGGACGCCACCGAGACCGGACAGCACCATCGACTCGATCAGGAACTGGAGCAGGACGTCGGACCGGCGGGCGCCGATCGCCTTGCGGATCCCGATCTCGCGGGTCCGCTCGGTGACGGTCACCAGCATGATGTTCATGATCCCGATGCCGCCGACGACCAGGGAGATGCCCGCGATCGCGCCCAGCACGACAGTGAAGATCGCCGTGGTCTGAGTCGCGCTGTTCAGGATGTCCTGCTGGGACTGCGTCGTGAAGTCCGCCAGGCTGGGGTCACCGATCTTGTGCTGGGTGAGCAGAACCTGCGTCGCCTCGCTCGTGGCCGGCTGCACCGTGTCGGGGCTGCCGGCCTCGATGATGATCTGGCTGATGTTCTTGCCCCGGCCGCCGGACAGGTAGCTCCAGGCGGCGGTGATCGGCACGACGGCGATGTTGTCCTGATTGCCGAGGCCCTGCGACCCCTTGGACGCGAACACCCCAACGACTCTGAACGGCTGGCGCTGGATCTTGATGGTCTTGTCGAGCGCCGAGCTGGGATCGCCGCCGAACAGGTTGTCGACGACGGTCTCACCGATCACGACCACTTTCGCCGCGCTTCTGACGTCGCTGTCGGTGAACATGGCCCCGGTCGAGACCTCGTAATTGCGAACTTGCGCAAAGTCCTGGGTCGAGCCGCTGGTCGAGGCGAACCAGTTCTGGCTCTGATAGACCATGATGCCGGACGCCTGGCTGACAGGAATCGCCGTCACGACGTCCGGCGCCCGGGTCTTGTCGTTCAGCGCATCCACGTCGGCCTGGGTAAGAGTCTGTCCACTGCCGAAGCCCTGTGAGACGCCGCCCGCCCCCCTCGCGTTCGCGGGGTAGATGTAGACGAGGTTGGACCCCAGACCCTGGATCTGGCTCTGGATCTGAACGGAGGCGCCGTTGCCGACGGCGACCAGGAGGATCACCGCCGCGACCCCGATCAGGATGCCCAGCATGGTCAACACCGATCGCAGGCGGTTGGAGTTCAATCCTGAGAGCGCAAGCGCGAGCGCTTCGACGACCTTCACGCGCTCGCCTCGACTCTCTGCTGTTGTGTCTGGTCAGCAACGACGAGGCCATCGCGGAGGCGCACGACGCGCTTCGCGAAGGCCGCGATGTCGTTCTCGTGTGTGATCAGCACGATCGTGTGGCCCTGCGCGTTGAGCTCGACCATCAGCCTCATGATCTCGCCGCTGGACTCGCTGTCCAGGTTGCCGGTCGGCTCGTCCGCCAGCAGGATCGCCGGCCGAGTCACCAGCGCTCTGGCGATCGCAACCCGCTGCTGCTGCCCGCCGGACAGCTCGGTGGGCTGGTGCCTGGCCCGGTCGGCCAGGCCGACCGCATCCAGTGCAGCCATCGCCAGCTGGCGCCGCTGAGAGTTGAGGCCGGCGTAGATCAGCGGCATCTCCACGTTGTGGACAGCGGTCGCACGGGGGATCAGGTTGAACATCTGGAAGACGAATCCGATCTTCAGGTTGCGGATTGCCGCCAGCTGGTTGTCGTTCAGGCGGCGCACGTCGACGCCATCCAGGAAGTAGCGGCCGGTGGTCGGCAGGTCCAGGCAGCCGACGATGTTCATCAGCGTGCTCTTGCCTGACCCGGATGCACCCATGATCGCGACGAACTCGCCCTGGTCGACGCGGAGCGACACTCCCTTGAGAGCGTTCACCGCCACCGAGCCCATCCGATAGACCTTGGTGACGTCCTCGAGCTCGATCATGGCGTGCGCCGGTTGGGCCGCGGCGGACGGATCCATCATCCGCCGCCGATCCTGACCGCGCCGCCGCCACCGCCGCCGCCAAAACCGCCGCGTCCACCCGTACCGGTCGGTGCCCTCAGCTGGGGCAGGACGACCTTGTCACCCTCGTTCAGGCCAGAGGCGATCTCTGAGGCCTGATCTCCAGTGGCGCCGAGCTGGACCTGCTGCCTCGTCTGGGTCTTGCCGTCCTTACCCAGCAGGTTGACGAACGCGAAGTTGCCAAGGTGGGTGATGGCCGTGTTCGGCAGAGTGAGGACGTTGTTGGCCTGCTGAACGACGACGCTCGCGTTTGCCGTCATGCCGGACTTGAGGCGCTGATCGACCCGATCGATCACCAGCGTGGCGTAGTAGTTGGTCACGTTCGAGATCACTGTGGCGCCGGAGGCGACCGCGAGCACGTGGGCCGGCACGGAGAGGTTGGGCACCGCGTCGAAGGTGACCGTGGCCGTCTGGTTGGCCGCCAGCCGGGCCGCGTCGGCCTCGGCGAAGGGCGCGATCACCTGCATTCCGGACGCGCTGCCGAGGACGAGGAATGAGGAACCCCCGCTCGCACCGCCGGCGCTGCTGCCCGAAGAGGAGCCCGACGACGTGGGCAGCGGGGCCGTCGTGCCAGGGCCCTGGGCGGTGACGCCGGTGCTGGAGGACGTGCTCTCGCCGACCTGGCCGTTGATGCTGACGACGGTCCCGTCCGAGGGCGCGGTCAGCGTGGTCGCAGCAAGGTTCTTCTGTGCCGTCTGAACCGCGACCTGGGCGTTGGCGACTGCGGCCTGCTGGGAGGCGAGGTTGTTCGGGCGCTGGATGAGCTGACTGTTCAAGGAGTCCTGGGCCGAGGTGACCGAGGCCGTCGCCTGGTTGATCGACCGCTGGCCGGTGAGCTGGTCGGTCGCCTGTTTGTTCTGGGCCTGGTTGATCGCCTGCTGATCGGTCGCACAGATGGTCACCGAGGGCGGCGGGGAATTGAGGCAACCGTCTGAGTTGAACTTGCTCTGAGCGTCACTCAGCGTCTGCGCGTCCTGCTGGTTGGTGAGGTTGACCGACGCCTGCGTGTCGCTCAGCGCCTGCTGTGCCGCGGACAGACTGTGCCGGGCCTGCGTGATGGCGTTGCTGTTCTGCGTGTTGTTCAGGGTCGCCTGCGCGCCGCTCAAGCTGTTCGTCGCCTGGTCGAGCGCGGACTGGAACGAGGTCGAATCCAGCTTGGCGAGGACCTGCCCCTGCTTCACCTGGTCCCCGACCTTGACGTCGATCTCATTGAGCGTCCCCGCGACGCCGAAGCTGAGGTTCTGCTGAGCCGCCGGCACCACAGTGCCGGTGCCGCTGACCGCCGCGCGCACGCTTCCGAGCGAGGCGGTGGCGGTGCGCAGCGACGACGTCGACGAGGTGGGCGGGAACAGGACGTCGTGCGCGATCAGGAATGCGAGCAAGAGCGCCACCAGGCCCAGCGCAATTGCAACGACGCGCTCTCGCGAGAGGACGGGCGTGGCGATCTCCCCCCCGAATGCTCTCTGACTGACGGACAACGCGATCCCTCCCTAAAAGTTCAGTTCGTCGAGGCCCCACCCTGCCGACGAGCCCACGCGTGTGAGTACCGACAGGCCGAGCGAAGTCACGGCCGCGACAGCAAGAACGAGCCAGCCCACAAAAGGCACCAGGCTGACATCCAACAGCAAGAGGACGCCGGCCAGCGCGGCCACCAGCGGTGGCGCCGGGCCAAGGCGCGCTCGCAGCCAGCGACCCGTGGCGAGCGCCAGGGCCGCTACGCCGAAGACTGCGCCCACGAGGGCCAGGCCGTACAGAAACGGCACTAGCGAGACCAACACGAACCCCACTCGCAGCAGGACAGTGAGCGCCAGCCCGAGCAGCAAGGTCGCGACACCCGCCACAAACATCAGCGGCAGGGTCCCGACGCTCACGCGCTCGGCGGCCCGGCGCGCGCGGCCTGGCAGCGCCAGCAGCGCTGCCAACGTCATCAGGGTGACTCCGACGGCGGCGCTGACGAACCACCAGAAGCTGAACATCCCGCCTACCGGGCCCAACCCGCGGAAGACGAGATCCGGCCGCCCCACCGGTGTGAGCCGGACGTCCGTCCTCGGCGGTCGCGCAAACTCGAACCGCCGCACGCCCGGACCCGCTTCAGGGAATAGCGGCCTCAGCAGAGACGAGTCGAGCCAGGCCAGCAGCAGCGCTGCGATCACCAACGCGCTCAGCAGCCCGACCCAACCCCAACGCAGCGGCATCAGGACAGCCTGAGGCCCTGCCGGGAGAGCTGGGCCAGGTGGTACAGCGTCGTGGCCACGAGCAGCCCGCACACGAGCAGCAGGAACAAGTCCCCGGCTGCGGGCGGTGGCAGGTCAGACTGGCCCACGTCCCAGCCCAGGACGGTGCCGGCTTCGGTTGCTGTGCGCTGAATCAGCAGGTACAGCCCACCGAAGCCGGATACGTACCACAGGGCAACCATGAACAGCACCAGCTCCACGATGAACGGTGCCCAGAGGCGCGTCGGGCTGAGCTGATCGCCGCGTACCCGTAGGAGCACGTCGCGGACGAGGCCGATCGGCGGTTCGGGCACGCGTACGGCGGCCAGACGGGCAGGCAGGGAGGACGCCTCTGTGTGGTGCTCGCGGCATGCTTCACAGGCGGAGAGATGAGCGCGCACCTGGTCGGCGCAGCCGCGCTCCAACTCCCCGTCGACCAGGGCTTCGAGCTGGTCGCGCACCCACACGCACGTCGCAGCCACGTCAGCAGTCCTCCTCGACCAGCACGCGGCGGAGGACAGCTCGCGCGCGGTGGAGACGCGATTTGACCGCGCTGAGCGACAGCCCCGTCGAGGCGGCCACAGCGTCCAGGGGCAGGTCGAGGTAGTAGTGGAGCAGGACCGGGAGCCGAAGGTCGTCGCTGAGGTCGGCCAGCGCACGCTCCAGCGGCAGTGTGTCCTCGCGCGCGACCGCTGGAGTGGTCTCGGGCAACTGCACGGAAGCCGCCGGCCGCCGCCTGCGGTAGGTGGCCGCCACGTTTGCCGCCAACCTCCAGAACCAGGGTTCGAAAGAGCGCTCGGGATCGTACTGGCCGAGGTTCCGGTAGAGGCGAATGAAGACCTCCTGGGCCAGATCCTGCGCTTCGTCCGGGTCCCGAAGGTGCCGGTACGCCAGACCGTACACGCGCCGCTGGTAGCGTCGAACGAGCCCCTCGAAGGCGTCGAGGTCACCCCCGCGAGCGGATCGGGCGAGGGCGTCGCCGCCCGACTCCTCGGTGAACTGCGCGCGTAGAGCCGTTAGGGCCCGTTCGGCCTGCATCGCCAGGAATTACACGCTGCGACGCCCTCAGGTTGCTAGATGGGCTGTTAAGTGTTTGTAAGGGACCTTCAGACGACGTGCCCGGTCACGCGGCGGCCGGCCTTCGATTACCGCGGTTCAGCAGTAGTCTTCGTCGTCGTCATCGTGATCGCCGTCCTCCGGCTCATCGCCGTTGGGTTCGGGTTCCGCTTCGTAAGTAGCCATGCTTCCCACGTTTGTAGCTCCGCGGCAGCCGGTTGCCGGCGTGCCACGACCGGAGGGCTATGCGAAAGGCTCGACAGAGGTGCGGCCGGAAACCCGGCCGAGAGATTTGGGCTCAGGTGGTCCAGATCCAAGGAGCCGCCGAGCACCGGACTGAGCGTATTCAACATACGCGCAGGGAGGAGCGCAGCCCCCGGGGTCCCCGCGAAATCGGAGATTTCGTGGGGTGGG
>Ga0070699_100000085_pt1 | contig 88765 bp, 77 predicted proteins | sample KBSK1503metaG_FD_65473 | JGI IMG/M metagenome (GOLD analysis project Ga0070699, IMG submission 65473) | Corn, switchgrass and miscanthus rhizosphere microbial communities from Kellogg Biological Station, Michigan, USA - KBS K1-50-3 metaG | ecosystem: Host-associated > Plants > Roots >... | reverse complement strand
CGGACAAATCGGAGCCGCGTTGACTCACTGGTGACACGGCCCTACGTTGGGCGGGGCATGCCCGCCGCCGTCGGACCCTCCGCCATACCCCGGCTCGATTTGCTCGACCCGGCCGAAGTCGCCCGCCTGGGCGGCCTCGAGGTCATCACCGAAGGCATTGTCGAAGGATTTCTGGCCGGGCTGCACCGCTCCCCGCGGCGGGGTTTTTCCGTCGAGTTCGCCGAACACCGGATGTATCAACCCGGTGACGAGCCGCGCTACCTCGACTGGCGTCTCCTCGCCCGCAGCGACCGGCTCTACGTCAAGCAATTCGAAGAAGAGACCAACTTGCGGGCCATGCTGGTCCTCGATCGCAGCCGTTCGATGGACTGGTCCGGTGATCCTGCCGGCCGTCTCACCAAGCGCCAGTATGCCGAGCGGCTGGTCGCCGCCCTTGCGCTGGTGCTGCTGCGCCAGCGCGACGCGACCGGCCTCATCACCTTCGACGACGCGGTGCGCACGCTGGTGCCGCCTCGAGCGCGGCACACGCAGTGGCATCTGTTGCTTCGGGAGCTCTCGGTCACGACCCCCGGCACCGGAACCGCCGCGGAGCCCGCCCTCCGAAGAGTGGTGGAGCAGCTTTGGCGCCGTGGCCTGGTGGTCTTCGTCTCCGACTTGCTCTTCGATCCGCCCCTCGCCCTCACCGCGCTCCGATTCCTTCGTCACCGCGGACACCAGGTGCTCGTACTGCACATCATGGATCCCGACGAGGTCGAGCTCCGCGGAGCCGCGGAAGCCCGCTACGAAGACCCCGAATCGGGCCAGGCGGTCGTGCTCCGGCCCGCCGACTGGGCCCAGGCATATGCCCGGACCGTGGAAGCGGCGGTTTCGGAATGGCGGAGCGCCTGCCGCCGCCGCGGCATCGCGTATGAACGGGTGACGACCGACACGCCTTTCGGGCAGGCCTTACGCCAGGCGCTGGTTCGCTCCACCGGACTCGCGTGATCGGCTTTACCGCTCCGTGGGCGCTTCTGGGGCTCGCCGCGGCGGCCATTCCCGTTCTGCTGCATCTCTTTGCCCGACGCGAGCCCCCGACGGTGGTCTTTCCCGCCACCCGGTACCTCGCCGAGACGGCACGCGCGCATCATCGCCGGCTCACGCTGCAGCACTGGCTGTTGCTCCTGATTCGCACGCTCCTCATCGCCGCCCTCGCCCTTGCTGCCGCCGGACCCACGCTGCCGGGGGGATCGGCGGCGACCCATGCGCCCTCGGCGGTGACCGTGGTACTCGACAACTCGCTCTCCAGCGCCACCACCGCCGCGGGCACACCGGTGGTCGAGCACCTCCGAGCGGCGGCGCGCGGAATCCTCGGGGCGGCGCACGCCGGCGACGTGCTCTGGCTCATCACCGCCGACGGTCTCCCGCGGCGCGGGAGCGCGACGGAGCTCGGCGGCATCGTGGACCGGCTCGCCCCATTGCCGTCGCGGCTCGATCTCGGCGCGGCGATCGCGATCGGCCGCCAGGCCATGGCGGCGGAGCGGCTTCCGGCCACCGTGGTGATTCTGAGCGACCTCCAGGCGAGCGCACTCGCCGAGGCGTCGGGCCGCGGCGCCGTGGTCGTGCTCCACCCCGAGGACCCCGCGGTCGCCAATCTCGGACTGGCATCGCTGGATCCGGGGCGGCAGCCGTGGGGGCCCGAGGGAGCGCGGGTCCTGGTGCGGATCGCCGGCTCGCCGGGGAAGAGTGCGGCGCTCTCACTCGAGGTCGGCGACCGGCCGCCGCGCCGGCACCTCGCCACCGCCCGGACCGAGCTCACCGTCGCGAGCGGAGTGCTCTCCGCCGGCTGGTGGCCGGTCCACGCCGAGCTCGAGCCCGACGAGCTCCGTCTCGATGATGTGCGGGAGACGGCGGTGCGGGTCGCCGACGCTGCGCGCGCGGCATGGAAGAGCGAAGACCGCTACCTCGCTACCGCGGCGGAGGTACTCCAGCAGAACGGCCGCCTGGTCAGGGGCGGAGACCTTTCGCTCGGCACGCTCGGCCAGGGCGCGTCGATCGTGCAACCTCCTTCGGATCCTGCGACGCTGGGCGCACTCAATCGTGCGCTGGCCGCGCGCGGCTCCGCGTGGCGGTTCGGTGACATCGTTCCGGGGAGCAGCATCATCGACAGTGGTGTCGTACTGGGAAGGCACGTGGTCTCACGCCGGTACGCGCTGACGCGCGGTGAGAATCCGGGGAGAACCGGGGCAACGGGGAATGCGACGGGGGTGGTCGTGACCGCCGGCGGCGCACCGTGGGCCGTGCGATCGGGGAATACCATCCTGATCGGCAGCCGGCTCGAGCCGGAGTGGACGGCGCTGCCGCTCTCGGCCGAGTTCGTGCCGTTCGTGGATTTCCTCGCCAACCGGGCCATTCGTGGCGAGCTCGCCCTTCTCGACACCGCACCGGGCGATCCGGTCACCCTTCCCGATGCCGCCACCGCGGTGATTCGTGCGGGGGTGCCGCGTCCGGTCGAGGGAGGAAGCGTGTTCCGCTCCGGCGAAACGGGACTCTTCTTCATCCTGGCGGGACGCGACACGATCGGTGTGGTGAGTGTGAATCCAGATCCGCGGGAATCGCTGCTGGACCGCGCGAGTGATGCCGATGTCCGCCGCCTCTGGCCGGGAGCGCGCACCGGAACTCTCGACCGCGCGGTCGTGCTGGCCTTTGCCGCGGGAGGGCTCGCCGATCTGCGCGGCCCGTTTCTCATCGTCGCCGCGGTGCTGGCACTCGCCGACGCCGCCCTCGCCGGACTCGGCGCCCGCCGCCGATCGCCCGCCACATGATCGAGCCGATTCTCGCCTCGTTTGCCCGCACCGCATTTGCGGCCGAGCTGATGCCACGGGTGCCGGGCGCGGGTGGCGCGCTCCGGCTCGGCGGGCTCCCAGGCTCGAGCGGTGCGGTGATGGTGGCCTGGCTTGCCGAGCAGTACCCCCAGCGTTTGTTCACCGTCGTCGCGGCCACACCCGCCGATGCGGAGCGGTGGCTCGCCGATCTGGCGACGCTGACGCCGCTCCCCTGCGCGCTCTACCCCCAGCGGGAAGCATTGGGGGAGGAGGAGCCGCACTACGAAATCGCCGGGGAACGCGCCGAGACGCTGGAGGCGCTGTTGCGAGGGCGCCTCCGGGTCCTGGTGACCACCGCGCGCGCGACCGCCGAAAAGACGCTGGTGCCCGAAGCGCTCGACCGGCTCCGGCTCGAGCTCGCGGTGGGGACGTCTCGTCCCCTCACCGCCGTCGTCGCCGCACTCGAAGGGATGGGCTACCGGAGAGTGCCGGTGGTGACCGAAGTCGCCGAATTCAGCGTGCGCGGCGGCATCGTGGATCTCTACGGCTTCGGCATGGCGGCGCCGATGCGGCTGGAGTGGTGGGGCGACGTGATCAGCTCGCTCCGGTCGTTCGACCTCACCACGCAGCGGAGCGGGGAGGAGCAGGGGAGCGTCACGGTTCTGCCGATTGGGGTCGGGGCGGAAGGGCGGGAAGGCGGGAGGGCGGGAGGACAATCCCTTACCGCCCAACCGCCCAGCCGCCCAACCGCCCGTAAGACGCTGCTAGACCTCCTCCCCAGCGAGACCCTCATCATCGAGGAAGCCAGCCACCCCAACTCCGAGGAGGTCTCCCGCGCCTGGCGGGAGGCGGAGCATCATCTCGACATCGCGCGGCGGCTGGGCGAGGTACCGCCCTCGCGTGAGCAGCTCTTCGCCGAGCCCGCCGAGTGGTCGGCGCGCCTGGCGCAGTTCCCCCGGGTCATGTTGCGCGAAGAATCGCCCGACCTCCAGGCGGGGTTCCTCCCGCCGGAAGCGATAGACCGGAATCTTGGCCGTCTCCGGACCTTGCTGGCGGGTGGGCCACCCACACTCATCCTCTGTGACAACGCCGGACAGCTCGAGCGGCTCGACGAGCTCCTCCAGGAGGGCGACACCCGCGCCCCCGCCGCGACACTCGTCGTCGGGGCGCTCGACGGCGGGTTCGTCATGCGCACGCTGCGCGTGCTCACCGACCACGAAATCTTCCGCAGGGCGCGCCGGCTCCGGCGGGCGCGGCGCTACCGGCAGGCGGCGCCGTCGCTGGCGACGGGGACACTCACCGCCGGCGACTACATCGTCCATCTCGATCACGGGATCGGGATCTACCGCGGCATCCAGACGATCATGGTGGGCGAATCCACCATCGAAGTCGCGATCGTGGAATACGAGGGGGGCGACCGCCTCAATGTCCCGCTCTACCGTCTCGACCAGCTGGAGCGGTATCGCGCCGCGGGAGAGGACGGCGATCAGGCGCCACCGAAGCTCCATCGTCTGGGCGGCACCGCCTGGAAAAAGCAGCGGGAAAAGACCCACGAAGCGATCCAGAAAATGGCGGTGGAGCTGCTCGATCTCTACGCCCGGCGCACCGTGAGCGCGGGTTTCGCCTTTCCTCCGGACACGCGCTGGCAGCGGGAGCTGGAGTCGGCGTTCCTCTATGAAGACACGCCCGACCAGCGCAAGGCGACGGAAGACGTCAAGCGCGACATGGAGCGGCCGGTCCCGATGGATCGTCTGCTGGTGGGGGACGTCGGCTACGGCAAGACCGAGGTCGCGGTGCGCGCGGCATTCAAGGCGGTGCAGGGCGGGAAGCAGGCCGCGATTCTGGTGCCCACGACGATTCTGGCCGACCAGCACGGTCGCACCTTCACCGAGCGGCTGGCCGACTACCCCATCAAGGTGGAAGTGCTCTCGCGGTTTCGCACCGCGAAGGAACAGAAGCAGGCGTTGACCGAGCTCACCCTCGGCACGACCGACATCATCATCGGCACCCATCGCCTGCTGTCGAAGGACGTGGTCTTCCGGGAAATCGGTCTCCTGGTGGTGGACGAGGAACATCGCTTCGGGGTGCGCCACAAAGAGCGCCTCAAGGAGCTCCGCCTCTCCATCGACGTGCTTACGCTCACCGCCACGCCGATTCCGCGGACCCTGCACATGTCGCTGGCCGGGTTGCGCGACCTCACCCTGATCGAAACGCCACCCCGCGACCGGTCGCCGATTCTCACCTTCGTGGAGCCCTGGGATGACGGCCTGTTGGAGGAGGCAATGGCCCGGGAGCTCGACCGGGGAGGGCAGGTGTTCTTCGTCCACAACCGGATCGAGACGATCGAGACGATCGCCGCCCGGGTCCGTCATCTGGCGCCGCGGGCGCGGGTCGGTGTGGCGCACGGCCAGATGGCCGCGCTCGAGCTCGAGAGAGTGATGCGGGGATTCGTGAATGCGGAAGTCGATATTCTCGTGTCCACGATGATCGTGGAATCCGGTCTCGACGTGCCGAACGCCAACACCATGGTGGTTCACGATGCCCACCGGCTGGGGCTCGCGCAGCTCTATCAGCTGCGCGGGCGGGTGGGACGGAGCCACCGGCGGGCATACTGCTATCTGATCGCGCCCGACCTCATGGATCCGGTGGCCGAAGAGCGCCTGAAGGTGCTCGAGCATCATACCGATCTGGGCGCGGGCTACCGGATCGCCCTCAAGGATCTGGAAATCCGGGGCGCGGGAAACCTCCTCGGTGCGGAGCAGTCGGGACACGCCCACGCGGTCGGATTCGACCTGTACCTCCGCTGGCTGGAGGAGACCGTGACGGCGTTGCGGAGCCGTCGCGACGCGGCGGCCGAGCCCCCCGCCCCGCCGGAGGTGGTTTTCGACCGCCCGGCCCACCTTCCCGACCATTACATCGCCGACGACGACACGAAACTCGACCTGTATCGCCGACTGGCGCGAGGGGTCTCGTCTGGCGAAATTGATGAGTTGCGGCAGGAAATGCGGGAACGGTTCGGACCCCTCCCGGAGGAGGCCGAACGGCTGCTCGATCTGTCCCGGCTCAGGGTGCTCGGCGGGGCGCTGGGCATCCAGCACATCCTGGTGCGGGGGGATGAAGCGCGGGTCACGTTCCGCGCCGGGACCTCGCCGAGAATGGCCCGGCTGACTACCGCCCTCGACAACGTGCAGCTCGCGGCGGACGTCCGTCGGACGGTGCCGCTTTCGCTCCGGCTGACCCGCCTGGGCGGTGAAGCGATCATCCCGGCGCTGGTGAGGGCGCTGGTGGCGGTGAAGGGTGAGAAGTAAGCGGTGAGCGGTAAGCGGTCGGCTGAGCGGTTCCCGCTCACTGCTCACCGCTCACTGCTCACCAACATGAAGTCCTAACTCTCACAGAAGAGATTTCGATGCGTCGGATTGGCTTGGTAGTGCTGGCAGCAGGAATCCTCGCGACCGCCTGCGGCAGCTTCCGGGACGTGTTCACATCGCACGCGGAAACTGCGGCGCGGGTCGGCTCCCGCGAGCTCCCGTCGGCCAGGGTGGCCGAGATCATCAACCGGCTCGGCGGGCCCACCGCCAATCCCCAGGCTGCGGACCTGATCGCGGGAATCTGGGTCGACATGGCGCTGTTCGCGGATCAGGTGGCGCAGGGGAAGCTCAGCAAGGATTCCGCCACCATGGCGCGGCTGATGTGGCCGCAAATCACCGAAGCGAAGATCCAGGCGTGGCACGACTCGGTGATCGCCAAGCGCACCGGCTTGTCGCCCGACGCGGTGGACAGTGCCTACAACGCCGGCGATATTCGGCTCTTCCAGCACATCCTCTTCATGCCCGCCGGCCCGACGGCTTCCGACACGTTGCGCGCGAAGGCGCAGGCCGAGAAGGTGCTGCCGCAGACCCGCACGGGAGATTTCGGCAAGCTGGCCGCGCAATACAGCAGCGACGGAAGCAAATCGGACAATGGCTTCCTGCCGCCGGGTCCCAAGGGCACCCCGGAGCGTCCGGTGTTCGTGACCGAGTTCGAAACGCCGGCGTGGGCGCTCGCGCCCGGTGGCATCAGCGGGGTGGTCAAATCGCAATTCGGCTATCACATCATCCGCCGGCCGCCGCTGGCCGAGGTCCGCGACCGACTCACCATGTTCTTCAAGCAGCAGCAGGTAGCGCGGGCCGATTCGGCGTATATGGCCGAGCTGACGGCCAAGGCCGAGCTCAACGTGAAGCCGGGCGCTGCAGCCGCGATCCGCACCGCGGCGGCCGATCCGGTGGCCGCGCGGAAATCCAGCAAGGAGCTGGTGTCCTACAAGGGCGGCTCCTTCCGGGTGAAGGACCTTTCACCCTGGCTCGAGGCGCTTCCGATGCAGTCGGCGGCCCAGATCAAGATCGCGAACGACACGATCCTCGAGGGATTCGCCCGGACGCTCGCCCAGAACGAGATCCTCCTCAAACAGGCGGACTCGGCCAAGGTGACGATGAACCCGGCACAATTCGAGTCGATGTCGGCCCAGTTCAAGTCGGCCATCGACGCGTTACGCGAAGCGATGGGGCTGAATACACCGGAGTTCTCGGATTCCTCGAAGGTCCCCGAAGCCGAGCGCCGCAAGCTCGCCGCGACCAAGGTGGAGGAGTATTTCGACAAGCTCGTCAAGGGCGAAGCACAGTTCCGCCAGATCCCGCCGACCCTTTCGGCGGAGCTTCGCCACAGCGGCGATTACCGGATCTTCCCCCAGGGGACTGCCCGCGCGAAAGAGTTGATCGTCGCGCAGCGCGCCAAGGATTCGGCCGCCGCCGCCGGCGCCAGGCCTGCCCCGGGTCTCCAGCCGGCGCCGGGAGGTCCTCCGGGACAGACCGCGCGGCCAGATAGCGTCAAGACGCCATGACCGGACGCTGGGTGTCGGGTCCGCTCGCCGTGGCGCTCCTCATCGGGAGCGCCGGCTTCGGGCGACTCGCCGCCCAGCAGCCCGCGGCGTCCGCCGATTCGGTGGTGGACCGCATCGTCGCGGTGGTCGGCGCCAAGGCGATTCTCAAGTCGAACATCGAGGAACGGATTCTTCTGGAGCATCCCCAGGGCAAGAATCTCCCGACGACTCCCGAAGGCATGAAGCAGCTGCGCGACGAGCTGCTCCAGGTGCTGATCGACGAGGAGCTGCTGGTGCAGGAAGCGTCCCGCGACACCACGATCAAGGTGCTCGAGGACGACGTGACCAAGTCGGTGGATGTGCTGATGCGGACCACCCGGGCCCGCTACCCCACCGAGGAGGCGTATCGCAAGGACATCCGCGCCGCCGGCTTCGACACCGTCGATGAATACCGCAACTGGCTCACCGAACAGCAGCGGCGCCGGCTCCAGATCAACGAGTTCACCAGCCACCTCAAGGGGAGCGGGAAGCTCAAGCCGGTCTCGCCCACCGAGCGGGAGATCCGGGAATACTTCGACAAGTACAAGGAATCGTTCCCCAAGCGCCCCGAGACGGTCGCCTTCCGGCAGATCGTCATCGCGCCGACGCCCAAGCCCGAGGCCAAGGCGCGGGCGCTGCAGCTCGCCGATTCGATCCTGGTCGAGCTCCGGAAGGGCGCGGACTTTGCCACCACGGCGCGCCGTTTTTCGATGGATCCGTCCAGCAAGGAGCTGGGTGGCGGGTTAGGGTGGGTCCGGCGCGGCACCGGACTCGATCAGCGCTTCGAGGACATGTCCTTCTCGCTCCGGCCGGGGGTGGTCTCCGATCCGGTGGAGACCTCCTTCGGCTATCATCTGATCCAGGTGGAGCGCTCCCAGCCCGCCGAGGTCCAGGTTCGCCACATTCTCATCATGCCGGCGATCGACACCGCCGATGCCGATAGCGCGGTGCGGGTCGCGGGGCGGGTGCACGCCGAGCTCGAAGCCGGCGCATCCTTCGACTCGGTGCAGCGGGTCTGGCACGACAAGGCCGAGGAGCGGGAGATTCCTCCCATCCCGCTCGAGCAGCTCCCCCACGCCTATGGCCAGGCCATGGGCGGTGTCCCCGCCGGCAAGCTCGCGCCGGTGTTCCGGCTCGATGCGCCGGTCGATCTGCTCCGCTCCAAGTATGTGATCGCGCTGATCACCGAACGCACGCCGGCCGGTGACGTCCGCTACGAGGACGTGACGGAGTCGATCCGGAGCGGGCTCGGCGACCAGCTCACCACCCAGCGGTACACCCAGAAACTCCGTCACGCCACGCTGGTTGACGTCCGGACCAAATGACCCGGCGGCCCCGCCTTGCCGTGACCCTGGGCGACCCGCGAGGGATCGGCCCCGAGGTCGCGGCGGCCGCGCTGGCGCCCGGGCTCGACGCGCATCTCACCCTCATCGGGGCCGACGAGCAGATCGCGGCCATCCCGGCCGACCAGCGCATCTCGGTCGGGAGCTGGAAGGGCGGCTCCGGGCAGGGAGCCGGCGACCGGACCCGCGCGCTCCGCGCCGGACAGATCGCCGGGCACTCGCTCCAGCGGGCGGTCCGGCTCGCGATGGAGCAGCAGGTCGAGGCCATCGTCACCGGCCCGGTCGAGAAACATGCCCTCCACGCCGCGGGATTTCCCTTTCCGGGACAGACCGAGTGGCTCGGCACCCTCGCGGGAGGCGTGGACGTGGCGATGATGCTCGCCGCCGGCACGCTGCGCGTCGTGCTGGTGACGACCCACGCCGCCCTCCGCGATGTCCCCGCTCTCCTCACGACCGACCGCATCGTCCGGGCGGGGCGGGTGACGCGCACCGCGCTGGTCGAATGGTTCGGGATCCCGGAGCCGCGGCTCGCGCTCTGCGCGCTCAATCCCCACGCCGGAGAACAGGGGCTCTTCGGAGACGAGGAAGCCCGTGTCATGGCGCCGGCGGTCGAGGCCCTCGGGATCGCGGGGCCACTCCCGGCGGACACGGTGTTCGTGCGGGCGATGAAGGGAGAATTCGATGCGGTGCTGGCGCCCTACCACGACGTCGGGATGACGGCCATCAAGGTCGCCGCGTTCGGGCGCGGGGTGAACATCACGCTGGGACTGCCGTTCGTGCGGACGTCACCCGATCACGGCACCGCGTTCGACATTGCGGGGACGGGCGTCGCCGACGCGGGCAGCATGCGTGAGGCCTTGCTGCTGGCGGTCTCCCTTGCCGAGCAACGTCAACGGTCAACGGTCAACGGTCAACGGGACCAACCTTAGGCGGACAGGTTTTTCCCGTTCACCATTCACCGTTCACCGTTCACCGTTGACGCAGTTGGACTGGGGGTCACCAGCTTCAGGGCCTTCACCCGCCGTCCCTCCATTTCCGCCACCTCGAAGACATGTTTGCCCGCGGGGACCCGGTCGCCGACCCGGGGGAGCCTCCCGAGCTGTCCGAAGATCCAGCCGCCGATCGTGGTGTAGTCCATATCGCTGAGTGATTCGTCATGCTCGGCGTTGAAGCGCGAGACCGTCGTCGCGCCGTCGAGGAGCGACGCGCCCTCCTGGGGCCTGGGCCGCTCCACGGCGTCGAACTCGTCCACGATCTGCCCGACGATTTCCTCCAGCAGATCCTCCATCGTCACCACCCCAGCGGTGCCGCCGTATTCGTCGAGCACTACCGCCATATGGGTCTTGAGGCGTTTCATGTCGGCCAGGACATCTTCGACTTCGCGGGTCCCGGGCACGAAGAGGGGTGGCCGGGTGAGCGCGCTGACCTTTTCTCCCGGGGTCTGCCGCACGGCGCGGAGGATGTCCTTGGCGTGCACGATGCCGCTGATCTCGTCGAGCGTCTCGTTGTAGACGGGGTAGCGGCTCCGGCGGGCTTCGGCCACGACATCGGCGGCCGCTTCCGCGGTGGCGTCGCCCGCGATGGCGATCACGTCGGTACGCGGCGTCATCACCTCTTCCGCGGTCTTCTCGCTGAACTCGAACACCCCCTCGAGCATCCGCGCGTCCTGGGCGTCGAGGGTCCCGAACTCCTGGCTCTGCTCGACCAGGGTCCGGAGCTCCTCGGGGGAGTGGACTCCCCGCTCGTGCTCCCCCGGGGGCCGGAGGCCGACGAGGCGAAGGGTCCAGTTCGACGCGCTGTTGAGCAGCTTGGTGGGCCCCGCCATGATCCAGGTGAAGACCATGAGGGGCGGGGCGAGCCAGCGGCTGGAGTGCTCGGGAGCCACGATGGCGATCGACTTGGGGACCTGCTCGCCCAGCACGATGTGCAGCGAGGTGATGATGCTGAAGGCGATGACGACGGCCACGGAATGGGTGGTGACCGCCTGTGCCCCGGCCGGGAGCCAGGTGAACCAGCCGTCGATCATCCGCGCCAGCGTAGGCTCGCCGATCCATCCCAGCCCGAGGGACGCGAGCGTGATACCGAGCTGGCTGGCGGCGAGGTAACGGGAAAGCGATTGAATGGCCCGCGCGGCGAGCATAGCTTTGCGGTCACCGGCTTTGGCGAGCTCCTCGAGCCGGGTCCGGCGGGCGCTTACCAGCGCGAATTCGGCGGCGACAAAGAAGGCGTTGGCCAGGACCAGCGCGAAAACCGCGGCCAGTCGGACTGCCACCGACGCCGCCCCTGGCTGTGGAGGCTCCATACCCGACAAGGTAAGCAGGCCCGGGACTCTTGGAAGAGGGGCGGTGTCGAACCGCCTCCGCGCCGTCCTGATCGTGACCGCGTTCTTCATGGTGGTGGAGGCGGTGGCGGGGTGGGTGAGCGGCGCGCTGGCCCTGCTGGCTGACGCCGGCCACATGCTGACCGATGTCGGGGCCCTTGGCCTGTCGCTTTTTACCGCCATGCTCGCCCGTCGTCCCGCCGACCCCCGCCGGACCTATGGCTACCTTCGCTGGGAGATCCTGGCAGCGCTCGTCAATGGGGCCTTGCTGTTCGGGATCGCCGCCTGGGTGGTGGTCGAGGCACTGGGAAGGATCCGCGATCCGCAACCGGTCCAGACCGGGATCTTTCTGGTCGTCGCGGCTCTGGGCCTGGTGGTGAATCTCGGGTCACTCTGGCTCCTCCACGGGGTACGCCATGGCTCGCTCAACGCCCGCGGGGCGTACCTCCACGTGCTGGGAGACGCCCTGGGCTCGGTTGGCGCCCTGAGCGCGGCACTGGTCATCGCCTTTACCGGTTGGACCATCGCGGATCCGCTCGTCTCCATCCTGCTCTCGATCCTGATCCTGGTCGGGGCGTGGAGGCTGCTCCGCGAGAGCACCGACATCCTCCTCGAAGCGGTGCCCCGGCACATCTCCCTCGATGATGTGCGGCGACGGATGATGGATGTGGGGGGCGTGCGCGCGGTGCACGACCTCCACGTATGGACCGTCACCAGCGGCGTGGTGGCGATGAGCGGCCACGCGGTCGTGCCCGAGCTGGCCGCCCATCCGGGCGCGCTGGCCGAGCTCAAGGAAGCGGTCACTGGACTCGGGATCGTCCACGCGACGATCCAGCTCGAAGTCGAAGACGAGTGCGAAGGGGTCGACTGTCTCGAACCCATTGCCGGGGCAGGGGATAGCGGCCACCACCACGCCCCCGGCGAAGCCCACGGACACCGGCATTGAAGGAGGGTTGCGGGGAGGGGCCTTAAACCTTATTTATGGCCCACTTGCAGGGGCGGGCGGAAAGGCGGTAGGGCGGTGGGGGCGGCTGGGTTTCTACCGTCCTCCCGCCCAGCCGCCCTTCCGCCCAAGCACAGTAAAGGGAAATGCAGTGGAAATCCGTAACATCGCCATCATCGCTCACGTCGATCACGGCAAGACCACACTGGTGGACCAGATGCTCCGCCAGGCGGGGGTCTTTCGCACCAATCAACAGGTCGAGGAGCGGGTGATGGACAGCAACCCGCTCGAGCGCGAGCGGGGCATCACCATTCTCGCCAAGAACACCGCGGTGCATTGGGGCGGGATCAAGATCAACATCGTCGATACCCCCGGTCACGCCGACTTCGGCGGCGAAGTCGAGCGCATCCTCCGCATGGTGGACGGCGTGCTGATCCTGGTGGACGCCGCCGAGGGGCCGATGCCGCAGACCCGCTTCGTCACCCGGAAAGCGCTGGCGCTCGGGCTGCAGCCGATCGTCGCCATCAACAAGATCGATCGCGCTGATGCCGAGCCGCTCCGGGTTCACGACGAAGTCCTCGGGCTCTTCATCGATCTCGAAGCGAGCCATGATCAGCTCGACGCGACGTTTCTCTACACGTCCAGCCGGCACGGCACCGCGACGCTCGACATGGCGGCCCCGGGCCCCGATCTCAAGCCGCTCTTCCAGGCGATCCTCGATCATGTCCCCGCTCCGTCGGGGAATCCCGAGGGGCCGTTCCAGATGCTGATTTCCACTCTCGACCATTCGCCGTTCCTCGGACGGCTCGGCATCGGACGGGTGGAGCGCGGCGTCGCCAAGGTGGGCGAGTCGGTGGCGGTCTTGCCACTGGGCGAGCCGGGGCTCGTGGAAGAGGGGGTCGGCGACCAGAGCCGCATCACCCGTCTCTATACGTTCGATGGGCTGGCACGGATCGAGGTGTCGGAGGTGCCGGCGGGAGACATCTGCGTCGTCTCCGGCTTCGACGGGATCGAAATAGGGAAAACCCTCACCGACCCGGGCCATCGCGACCGCCTGCTCGGCATCGCGGTCGAGGAGCCGACGATCTCGGTCGACGTCATCGTGAACAACGCACCCTTTGCCGGCCGGGAAGGGAAGTACGTGACCAGCCGCCAGGTGAAGGACCGGCTCTACAAGGAGCTGGAGCGGAACGTGGCGCTCAAGGTCGAGGAAACCGACTCGCCCGACACCCACACCGTCTCCGGGCGGGGCGAGCTGCACCTCGGCATCCTCATGGAGACGATGCGGCGCGAAGGGTTCGAATTCCAGGTGTCCCGGCCCCGCGTCATCACCCGGGTGAGTGACACCGGTGAGCGGATGGAGCCGTACGAGGAGCTGATGATCGACGTGGCCGAGGAGTACATGGGGCCGGTCATGGAAAAGCTGGGCCCTCGGCGGGCCGAGATGACCGAAATGCGGAATCCCGGGATGGGACTGGTGCGGCTGGTGTTCAAGATTCCGAGCCGCGGGCTTTTCGGTTACAGATCGGAGTTTTTGACCGATACCCGGGGCACGGGAACGATGCATCATCGGTTCCTGGCGTACGGCCCCTGGGCTGGGCCACTGGCGGGACGGAAGCGCGGGGTCCTGGTAGCCGATCGGGAGGGTCAGGTGGTCGGGTTTGCGCTGGGCAACCTCCAGGAGCGGGCCCAGATGTTCGTCGAGCCGGGAGAGCAGGTGTACGAGGGAATGGTGGTGGGAGAGAACTCCCGTCCCGGCGACATGGACGTGAACGTCACCAAAGAAAAGAAGCTCAGCAACATGCGCACGACGGCCACCGACGACAACATCCAGCTGGAGCCGCCGCGCGATATCACCCTCGAGTACGGTCTCGAGTACATCGAGGAAGACGAACTGATCGAGGTCACGCCGGATAACATTCGGCTGCGCAAGCGGATGCTCGCGGCCGTGGATCGTAAGAAGGCAGCCCGGGCAGCGGCCCGGATCGCGGACGCGTCCTGACCGGCGCTCCAATCAACCTCGGAGGATGACAATGCAGGCCCTGGTGGCGTCGATTCGTGACGTGGAGCTCCGTCGGCGGTTCGATGAGGATGAAGAAGAGTTCGAAGACGGGTTCGCGTTCGACGACAGCGAGGACGACGAGGACGAGGACGCCGACGGCGACGATGATGAATTCGGCGACGACGACGACGATCTCGAAGAAGAGTTCGATGATGATTTCGAGCTCGACGAGGAGATCGAGGAGCGCTAGGGTTGCAGGAAGCCTTTCGTCAGGCTATGTTGTTGTCCTCTATGAAGTTGCGTGAGCGGGGCCTGTAGCTCAGGTGGTTAGAGCGCACGCCTGATAAGCGTGAGGTCGGTAGTTCAACTCTACCCAGGCCCATGAAGAGCAGCTATCAGCCATCAGCTATCAGTCAAGCTGATGGCTGTTTCCTTTCCCGCTCACCGCTCACCGCTCACCGCTCTACTGCAGTCCCGCCCGATACGCCGAGGGTGTGACGCCGAGAGTGCGCCGGAAGACGTTGGTGAAATGGCTCTGGTCGTAGAACCCCGCCCGGAGCGCTATTTCGCTCAGCGGCTCGGTGGTTTCGATCAGCTCGCGCGCGGCGTGTCGCACCCGCAACGCCCGGATTCGCTCGCCGACGGTACAGCCGAAGCGTCGTCGGTAGCCGCGGGCGAGCGTCGCCGGGTTCACGCCGACCTCGCGAGCGAGCTCGCCCACTGAAAGCGCGGTCCGGTACCCCTCGTGGATTCGCTCCTCAGCGGCCACGAGCCAGGTCGGCGTCTGAGTTTCGCCTCGCGGCGCTCCGATTCGCGCGAGTTCCACCAGAAGCTCGAGCGCGAGCCCTTCCGCCGCGATCGGACCGGCAGTGTCGGCGGCCGTCAGCTCTCCAACCATCCGGTGGGCGAGCTCGGCTCCCCTCCCGCCCGAAGTGCGCAGCCGCTCGTCGAGCACCCGGTAAATGGCCGGCACCTCGGCGAAACGCTCCCGGGCCACCTCGATCCGCAAGCCGCGGGTCTCCGCGCTGCCAAAGCGGTTCGAGTGCGGTTCGCCGGCCGGCATGACCTTGAGCGTGGCCGCGCCGCACTCGGCCGCCTCACCACGGGAATACTCGGTAAACCCGCCGCGCAAGACGTAACATATGGTGGGATCGCCATGATAATGACGGGGGATTTCGGAGCCTCCGGGATGGGCGCCGAGACTCATTACGAAGCCGGGAAGGTGCACCGTGTGCAGGTGCGGAGCTCCGGGTCCCTCACGCGATACCACGGGCGATGTCCTCCGTTGACCAGGCAACCCCGCGAAAGCCGCAGAGTTCGTTCCAGAATCCCGCCACTCAATTAATGCCCGCGCTCGCAACGGGTTAGTCGTGAGGCAGTCGAGCTCTGCCGCGGGAACACGTGTCGGACTGACACGTTCGCGCACCGGTTCCGAGTCAAATGCCTCCAACTCGGGCGAGGCCGTCCAAGACCACCGCCGAGCCATCCGTGTACCCTGGAATAGGTCTCAAGCAGGAGGGGATCATGCGGGGTAATCATGTGTTGTGGCTCATCGTCGCCCTCGCCGGCTGCGGGGGTGCGTATTCCACCGATCCGCCCGCGCCGCCCCCGCCGCCGCCCCCTGGCGACGGGACACCCTCGGCGATGGCGAATGTCGCGATGACCAAGACCGGGGATGGATATGGCGGCGATGTGAATGCGTTCAATCCTTCGGCCGTGACCATCACTCGCTCGGGAACGGTGACCTGGACCAACAACTCCGGACTGGTCCACAATGTCACCTTCGGCACGGTGACAGGTGCCCCCTCGAACGTGCCCGATCTCGCGTCGGGCTCTGCGTCCCGCACCTTCACGACCGCGGGGACATTCGCCTATCAGTGCACCAACCATCCGGGAATGACGGGGAGTGTGGTAGTGCAGTAGCCATCAGCCATTACCGATCAGCCATCAGCCAGCAGCCAGCAGCGACTGAAAGCTGATGGCTGAACGCTCTGGGCCCTCCTGCCCCGTTGCCAGCACCCCCCCCACGGCGCCAACTTCCGGCTGCCTCGGCACCAGACAAGATCCTCTCACCCCGGCTCCCGCGCATGCTGCCATTCCGTCGGCTCCTGACGCTGTCGCTCCCCGGGGCGATTCTCATCGCCCTTCCCCAGCCTTCGCCGGTCTTCCCCACGCCGCTCCAGTCGTCTCCCGATTCGGCCCTCCTCGCCTCGTATCGCTGGCGGAACATCGGTCCCGACCGCGGCGGCCGCTCGATCGCCGTCACAGGGGTGAAAGGCCGACCGAAAGAGGCATACTTCGGCGCGGTGGGCGGCGGACTCTGGAAGACGACCGATGGCGGCGAGACCTGGGCCTCGGTGACTGATGGACAGGTCAAGAGCGCATCCGTCGGCGCGGTGGCGGTGAGCGAGACCAATCCCGACATCGTGTACATCGGGATGGGCGAAACCTGCATTCGCGGCAACATCATGCCCGGCGACGGGGTCTACAAGAGCACCGATGCCGGCAAGACCTGGACGCACATCGGCTTTGCCGAGTCGCACGGCATCTCCAAGATCCGGATCCACCCGACCAACCCGGAGATCGTCTTCGTCGCGGCGTTCGGGAAGTACAGCGTGGCGAATCCTGAGCGGGGGGTCTTCAAGAGCACCGACGGCGGCAAGACCTGGCGCAAAGTGCTGTACCGCGACGACAAGACCGCCGCGATCGACCTCTCGATCGACCGCAACAATCCCGACGTGATGTACGCGGCGATGTGGGAGGCCTACCGCAAGGAATACCAGATGTCGAGCGGCGGGCCGGGGAGCGGGCTCTTCAAGAGCACCGACGGCGGCGAAAGCTGGACCGAGATCACCCGGAACCCGGGGATGCCGTCGGGCGTGGTGGGCCGGATCGGGGTCGCGGTGTCCGGCGCCAACTCGAGCCGGGTGTACGCGCTGGTCGAGAACGAGAAGGGCGGGCTCTTCAAGAGCGACGATGCCGGGGCGACCTGGGCGCTGGTCAACGAGAACCGTGCCATTCGTCAGCGCGCCTTCTACTACACCCACGTCTTTGCCGACCCGAAGAACGCCGACGTCGTCTACATGGAAAATACGTCGCTCTTCCGCTCCGCCGATGGAGGGAAGACCACGAGCAACGTCGGCGGCGGCACCCACGGAGACCACCACGACCTGTGGATCGATCCCGACGATCCGGCCCATCTGGTGAACGGCAACGACGGGGGCGGCGCGGTCTCCACCAATACCGGCGGCCGGTGGAGCGCGCAGGATTTTCCCACCGAACAGTTCTATCACGTCATCACCACCAGGCACATCCCATATCACGTCTGCGGCTCGCAACAGGACAACTCCACGCTCTGTGTTCCGTTCAACTGGAACGCGGGTGGAGGCTTTCGCCGCGGCGGTGGCGGTGGTGGTGGTGGCGCTCCGGGAGACCCGACCGCCGGGGGGATGGCCGTGTCCTACGTTGCCGGAGGCGGCGAGCCGGGTTACATCGCCCCCGATCCGCTGAATCCCGACCTCTTCTACAGCGGGACCAATAACGGCGCGTACGTCGACAAATTCGACCGGCGGACCGGATTGTCTCGCGAGGTGAACCCCTACCCATGGTTCTACTCCGGCGAGCCGTCCAAGGAAATCCGGGAGCGGTGGCAGTGGACCTTCCCGATCATTTTCTCGCCCGCGGATCCGAAGACCCTGTACGTCTCGTCACAGCGGCTCTGGAAGACGACCGACGGCGGCCGGACCTGGGCCGCGCTCTCCGGCGATTTGACCCGGCACGACCCGGCGACGCTGGAAAAATCGGGTGGCCCCATCACCGGCGACATGAACGGCCCCGAGGTCTACGCGACCATCTTCGCGGTGGGGCCGGGCAAGCGCGACGTGAACATCATCTGGACCGGATCGGACGACGGGCTGGTGCATGTCACCCAGGACGGCGGAAAAACCTGGCGGAATGTGACGCCAAAGGAGATGCCGGACTTCGGGCGGGTGAGCCAGATCGATGCGTCGAGCTTTGCCGCCGGCACCGCGTACATCTCGGTGCGCCGTCCCCTGCTGGATGATTTCTCTCCCTACATTTTCAAGACCACCGACTTCGGACGCACCTGGACCAGGATCGTCACCGGAATCCGCCCCGACGCGTACGTCCACGCAGTCCGTGAAGATCCCACCCGGCGCGGACTGCTGTACGCGGCGACCCAGCATGGAGTCTACATCTCGTACGACGACGGGGGCTCCTGGAAGTCACTCGCGCTCAATATGCCCGATGTGCCGATTGCGGACCTGATCGTCGAGGGGAACGAGCTGGTCATCGGGAGTCACGGACGCGGCTTCTGGGTGCTCGACAACATCGCTCCGCTGCGGCAGACAACCGCTGAACTCGCCGCAAAGGACGGGCACCTGTTCACTCCGCCCCCGGCAGTACGCTCGGGACCGGGAGTGACGCTGAGCTGGACCCTCAAGACCGCGCCGGTTTCGGCAAAGCTCGAGATCCTTGATTCCGCGGGCGCCGTACTCCGGACTTTCCAGACCGACACCACCAGGCCCGACTCGACCCGCGCGGCCGCTGCCGGTGGCGGGGGCCGTTTCGGCGGTCAGGTGTTTCTCCCCAGGGCCGCGGGATTGCAGCGTATCAGCTGGGACCTGCGGGCGGAGGGGGTCTCCACCTTTCCCGGCATGATTCTCTGGGGAGCGGGAACGTCCGGCCCGGCCGTGCCGCCGGGACGCTACACCGCACGTCTGACGGCCGACGGGCTCACACTGAGCGCGCCGGTCACCGTGCGGCGCAACCCGTGGCTCGCCGACGTGACCGACGCGGACTTGAGGGCCCAGTATGCGTTCTCCCGCCGGGTGCGCGACAAGGCCGACGAGGCCAACAAGGCGGTGATCGCCATCCGGCGGGTGAAGGCACAGCTCGCCGACCGCCTGAAGAAGTCCGAGGATGCCGCACTCAAGTCGAAGGGAGCCACGCTCACCACCAACAGCTCGGCGGTGGAGGAGAATATTTACCAGGTCCGGAATCAGAGCGGGCAGGATCCGCTCAACTTCCCGATCAAGGTCAACAACCGGCTCGCGAATCTGCTCTCGATGGCGGAGCGAGGCGACGGGGCACCGACCAACAACATGCCGGAGATCTTCGGAATCCTCTCGGCCGAGCTCAAGACCTACACCGACCGGCTTGCGGTGGTCTGGGCCAACGATCTGACCGCGGTCAATCAGGAGCTGGCGCGGCTCAAGCTGCCGCCGCTGGATCCGGGGTGCGCGAAGGCGGAAGGGTGCGCGCTCACTCCGTGAGGCTGGGTGATGGGGGCTGGGGGCTGGGTGCTGGTGGGTACGGCGCCCGGCTGGGGATCTTATTCCTCGCCCTTCCCCTGGGACGCCCTGCGCCGATGGCGGAGGCGGTTCTTGCCGGGGGATGCTTCTGGGGCGTCGAGGCGGTCTTCGAACATGTGAAGGGGGTCCAGTCGGTCACTTCCGGCTTCGCACGGTACGGAGACCCCGCGCCCGTCGAAGCGGTACGCATCGTGTACGACCCCTCGCGCGTCGGCTACCGTCAGCTTCTCGAAGTGTTCTTTACCGTCGCGCACGACCCGACGTCACGGGACCGTCAGGGGCCGGACGCCGGACCGGAGTATCGCGCGGCCGTGCTCTATCAGTCCTCGGCGGAGCGCGAGACCGCGAGTGCCTTCATGGCCGAGCTGAAACGGAGCGGGCGATTCACACAGCCGATCGTGACCGAACTCCGTCAGTTGTCGGCCTTCAGTGTGGCCGAGGCCTTTCACCAGGACTATGGGGCCCGGCATCCCGACGATCCGTACATCGTGCGGAACGACGCCCCGAAGCTGGTGCACCTGCAGGAGAGTTTCCCCGCATTGTACCAGGACCGCCGATCCCCGTAGTCCGGAGACTCTCATGGCAGGCCAGGGATCCACAGGAAACGTCATCGCGGCGCTGGCGAGCTTTTTCGTTCCCGGCCTGGGGCAACTCATCCAGGGACGATTGTTCAAGGCGGCATTCATGTTCGTCGCTGCGATCGCGCTCTGGATCATCCTGCTCGGCTGGCTGATTCACCTCTGGTCGATCATCGACGCCGCGATGTGGAAGCCCAGGGGCAGCTGACCGCGAACGGCTGAAGGCTGATGGCTGACGGCTCCCTTATCTACGGCGCCACCGGCTACACAGGCCGGCTCATCCTTGCCCGGTGTCTGGAGCGCGGTCTCGGTCCCATCCTCGCCGGACGGGGCGATGCCGTGCGCGAGCTCGCGCATCAGCATGGTCTCGAAGCGCGGGTCGTCGGTCTCGATGATCCGGCGGCGCTCCGCGCTGCCCTGGCCGGTGTCTCCTGTGTGCTGCATTGTGCCGGCCCATTCGCGCACACCTCCCGGCCGATGGCCGACGCCTGCCTTGCCACCGGAGCCCACTACCTCGACATCACGGGAGAGCTCGGCGTTTTTGAAGCGCTCGCGGCGCGGCACGAGGAGGCGCGCGCGCGTGGCGTGATGCTGCTGCCGGGAACCGGCTTCGATGTGGTACCGTCGGATTGCCTGGGCGCGCACCTCAAGCGCCGGCTCCCCACCGCCACCAGCCTCCTGCTCGCGTTCCAGTCGTCGGGAGGGCTCTCGCGCGGCACCGCGACCACGATGATCGAGAACATCTCGCGCGGCGGTGCCGTACGCCGCGGCGGACGGATCGTGCCGGTTCCCGCGGGGTGGAAGACGATCACCGTCGATCTGGGTCGGGGCCCGGTGTCGGTAACCTCCATTCCCTGGGGCGACGTGGCCACCGCATGGTACAGTACGGGGATTCCGGATATCGAGGTGTACACCCGCCTGACTCCGGGAATGCGCGGCGCGCTCAAGGCCAGCCGCTACCTCGGCTGGCTCCTGTCCTCGGGCCCGGCGCAGCGGTTCCTCAAGGCAAAAATCCGGAGCGGGGCGCCGGGCCCCGACCTGGCGGCACGGACCAGGGGTGTGTCCCGGCTGTACGGTGAGGTGCGCGATGCGGAGGGGCGACAGGCTCGCGCGCGACTCGAGGGACCCGAAGGCTACACGATGACGGCCCGCACGGCCGTCGCCGCGGTGGAGCGGGTTATGAGCGGCGGCGCGACGCCCGGATTTCGCACTCCATCCCTTGCCTTCGGCGCGGATTTCGTGCTACAGATCGAGGGCGTGACCCGCACCGACATCGACTGAGCGGCGCGTCACTTGCTCTGGTCGGGGCGGACCCGGCGGTCGCCTTTGACCTGCTTCTCGGATACTCGCGGGGTCTTGATCGGGCGCTTGCCGAGTCTGCCCTCGCTTGGATCCGTCTCCTGCAGTGTGCGGTGCTTCTTCTGGGGCGTGGAGATTTGTTTTGGCATGGCGTGTCCCTTTCTTTAGGGGGAGACGCTCCAGCAACCCGAGGCCCCACTCATGCGTACCGCCGGCACTGTCATTGCAAGGGGGCGGAGCCCCCGAAGCAATCTCGCCGCATTCCTCCTGGCACTCCTCGCGATGGCCTCCTGCGGTCGCGGACCGGCCGCGGACAGCGCCGCCGGCACCGCCGGTCTTGCCACGGACATCGATTCCACCGCCGACACGGTATTCGCCCGGGTCCGGGGGCTGCTGCCCGAGTCCGCGGTGCGGCGCCTTGTGGAGGAGTTGCGGATCGAGGCGGCGGCCGAGGACACCTCGCTGTTCACCGAAGTATTCGAATTCGATGTGGCACCGAGCGGTCGGATTCTGGTGTACGACCGCCCCTCGAACAGTGGCTTGCTCTTCGGCGCCGATGGGCGGCTGGAACGGCGGGTCGGGCGGCAAGGCGGCGGCCCGGGGGAGTTCAACTCCAACAATGGAATGGTGGCGCTGGCTGACACCGGCTGGGCGATCTGGGACTCACGCAACGCACGGATCTCCTACTTCGACGCGGCCGGCGAATTCCGGAGCAGCTCGCTCACTCCCGCGGGATTCTCGACGTCGAACGGATTGGTCACCGACCGGACCGGCGCGCTGTATCTAAAACGCCCGGTCTCCGCGCCACGCGAGGGAGAGATTATCGGGCGCATGGGCCTGGTCCGGGTCAAAGCGGATGGCAGCCTGGGCGATTCGCTCGCCCCGCCCGATCTTCCGGTTCAGCGGGACGTGTACATCGCCGAACGAAACGAGAAGGGCAATCAGTCGAGATCGTCCTCCAGCGCGAACTATGCACCGAACTATCACTGGGCCTGGCACCCCGAAGGCTTTTTCCTCGCCGCGCACGGCGGCAATTACCAGATCGTCATAGCCCGGCCCGGGGTGAAGCCGCGCGCCATCATTCGGACGCTGCCGGGAATTCCGGTACCGGAGGAAGAACGGTCCGAGGAGCATGAGGGTGTGCTTCGCAACATGCGGCAAACCGATCCCAATTGGTCGTGGAGTGGGCCACCGCTTCCGCGAACCAAGGCGCCTCTCATGGGCCTCTTCGCGGCACGCGACGGGCGGATCTGGATTCGCATAGCGCTCCCCTCCGAGCCTATTCCCGACGCCGAGCTCACGCCGCCACGCGACCCCACCTGGCCCGTCAACCATTTCCGGACCCCCGTCGCGTACGAAGTCTTCGCGGCGGATGGAGAGTTCCTGGGTAGGGTCACCTTTCCCCGGAGAACTACGTTGATCGAATCCGATGCAAACCAAGTATGGGCACTGAGCCGGGACGAGAACGACCTTCCGGCCATCGTGCGGTTCCGCATCGACCCGGCATTCCGATGATCGACACCTCCGGGCTGCCGGGCCCTGCGGATTTCGAGGCGGCGCGGCGGCGGGTCGCCGAGCACGCGTATCACACCCCGTTGCTCACCTCGCGCACGCTCTCCGCCGCGACGGGCTTCGATGTCCGCCTCAAGGCGGAAATGTTCCAGCGCACCGGCTCCTACAAGATTCGGGGACCGCTCAACAAGTTCCCGCAGCTCTCGCCCGAGCAGCGGAGCCGGGGAGTGATCTGTTCGTCGGCGGGTAACCACGCGCAGGGCGTGGCATTGGCGGCGGCGATTCACGGGATCAAGGCGGTGGTCGTGATGGCGACCAACGCCACGCCGTCCAAAATCGCCGCGACCCGCGGGTACGGCGCGGAAGTGGTGCTGCACGGGACCATCTGGGACGAAGCGAACGATCGGGCCAAGGAGCTGGTGCGGGATCGAGGGCTCACCTACATCCATCCGTTCGACGATTTGCAGCTCATCGCGGGGCAGGGGACCGTGGGACTCGAGATTCTTGAGGATTGGCCCGAGGCGGACATTCTCGTGGTGCCGATCGGCGGCGGCGGGCTCATTTCGGGTATTGCCCTGGCGGCCAAGAGCATCAAGCCGGGGATCAAGGTCATCGGAGTGGAGTCGTCGGGCGCACCGGGCATGCAACGGAGCGTCGAGGCGGGACATCCCGTCACCCTCGAGCGGGTGGATTGCATCATCGACGGCCTTCGGGTCAAGCGGGTCGGGGATCACAACGTCGAGATTGTCCGCCGCGCGGTGGACGAGATCGTGACGCTTCCCGACGAGGAAATCTTCGAGGCGATGCTCTGGATCATGCAGCATTGCAAACTGGTGGTCGAGGGTGCTGCGGCGGCTCCGGTCGCCGCGCTCCTGGCAGGGCTCGTCGACGCCCCGGCCGGCGCGCGGGTTGTCGCCGTGCTGAGCGGCGGGAATGTGGGGCTGGACCAGCTCCGGGGGTTGAAGTGGAATTGAGGTAGGGCGCGACGGCGCGACGACGCCTGGGCACGGCGGTGAATCCGCTACTCGCCGACCGGCCTCAGCTGGGACTTTTCCAGCTCGGCGGCCCGCGCGCGGCTCTGGGGATCTCCGAAGATCTTCTCGCCGTCGTAGCGGCCGTTCTCGATGAAGATCTCCGAGGTGTTGCGCCCGGCGGTGGCGCTCCCCGCGAGATGCACCCCTTCGACGTTCGATTCGAGCGTTTCGGGATTCAGGGTGGGCCGTCCCGACTCGGCGTCCTGCTCGATACCGATCTGCCCGAAGAGCGAAAAATCGGGATGATATCCGGTGAGGAGGTACACTCGATCGGCCGGGACGCGTTCCCTCGTTGCGTCCTTGCCTCCTTCCGCCTTTGCGTCCACCACCACCGCCTCCGGATCGATTTGCAGGACTTCCGTGCTCCACCTTGCCTCGATCTCTCCTGCCTTGATGCGATTCTCGATGTCGGGCCGGAGCCAGTACTTGACGCTCGGCCGGAGCTCGGGGCGGCGATAGACGAGTGTGACGTGCGCGCCGGCGCGATAGCAATTCAGGGCGAGCTCGACCGCGGAATTCTTTCCGCCGACGATCACGATGCGCTGTCCCGCCGAGAGGTGGGGCTCCTCGCTGTAGTGCGACACGTGCGGGAGATCTTCGCCCGGCACCTGCAGGAGGTTGGGATGGTCGAAGTACCCGGTGGCCAGCACCAGCCGGGAGCAGGTCACCGATTCGTCGCCGAGCCGGGTGCGGAGGCGGGCCTCGATCGCCCCGTTCCGTCGCGTGGCGCCGATGAGCCGGGTATAGGTGCGCACCCGGATTGATTCGGCTCGCGCGACGCCGCGATAGTACTTGAGCGCTTCCTCCCGGGTGGCTTTCGCGCTGGAGCACACCAGCGGATGGCCGCCGATCTCGAGCCGCTCCGGCGTGGTAAAGAAGGTCATGCCGACGGGATACCGGACGATCGAGCTGGCGATCGGTCCGGCGTCGACGACCAGGGGAGCGAGCCCGCGCCGCCGCGCGGAGATTGCACACGCGAGGCCAATGGGTCCGGCGCCGACGATGAGGGTGCTAGGTTTCATGCGATGACGGTGCTCAGCGGGTGGACGCAAGGACGCAAGGACGCAACGACGGAAAGTAGTCCACTTTGCGTCTTTGTGTCTTTGCGTCGTTCTGCCGCGTCATTGCGTCTTGCCGTCCTTGCGGCCTTCCTCGTTGCCTGCAGCAGCCCCGGCGCAGAATCCCCTGCGAAAACGCTCTTCGCGTCCCCCCTCATCGGCCGCCCGATGGAGGAATTGTTCTACGGCGCCTATCTCGATCAGGGGTCGCGCGACTACAACTGCGGCGCCAAGTACTACTCCGGCCATCGCGGTACCGACATTCTCCTCCGGAATTTCCGGGTGCAGGACTCGGGGGTGACCGTCGTGGCGGCCGCGGCCGGGCGGGTGATGCTGACGCACGATGGCGAGCCCGATCGCAACTCGGTGCAGAACGGCCAGAACCCGTGACGCCGGACCTCGTGGCCGGCCGCTGGAAGGCGGTTGTCCTGATGCGGTCTCTTGGCGGGTCGGTGACGGCGGAAGTCGCGAGCGTCGAGTTCGAATTGCAGCCGGTGGCAGCGCTGAAGGCCGGGCGCTCCGGCGCCGCGGTGAAGGCGACGATGCAGGTATTCACGCCCGGCAGGGATTCCCAGTAGGAGACGCAAGGACGGAAGGACGCAAGGACGCAAGGACGCAACGTGGTGGTCAGAAGTAACCTGTTGCCCCGTCGCGCGTTTGTGCCTTCCCGAGCGCTTTGCGTCTTTGCGTCTTTGCGTCTTACTTTCCGTTGCAATGACCTCCCCCCAGGATACCCCCTCCCCATCCTCTGTCGCCGCCGACGAGCATCTCCTCGAGCGGCTCAGGGTGGCGACCCGGGGGGAATACGAGATTTACGGGGAGCTGGGACGCGGGGGGATGGCCACCGTGTTCCTGGCACACGAGATCTCACTCGAGCGCAAAGTCGCCATCAAGGTCATGTCCCCGGGGCTGCTCCACGGCGCCGGGATGGTCGAGCGCTTCAAGCGCGAAGCCCGCACCGCGGCGCACCTCTCCCATCCGAACATCATCCCGGTCTACTCCGTCCGCGAGGTGGACGGGCTCCTCTTTTTCGTCATGAAGCTGGTCGAGGGGACGCCGCTCGACGCGATCATCAAGGAGCTGGGCAAGCTTCCGCTGCCGATGGTCGAGGCCATCCTGGCGCAGATCGGCGGGGCGTTCGGCTACGCGCACCGGCATGGCGTGGTCCACCGCGACATCAAGCCCAGCAACATTCTGATTGACGACGAAGGCTGGGCGGTGGTCACCGATTTCGGCATCGCCAAGGTGCAGGAGACGGAAGGGCTCACCCAGACGGGGATGGCGGTGGGCACGCCGACCTACATGAGCCCGGAGCAGTGTGGTGGCGGGACGATCACCGGTGCGTCCGACCAGTACGCCATGGGCATCGTCGCGTACGAAATGCTCGCGGGCCGGGCGCCCTTCGTCTCCACCGGGATGATGGCGCTGATGTACAGCCACTTTCACGATGACGTGCCGCCGCTCGAGCTCTTCCGTCCCGATTGCCCCGACCAGATCCGCCTCGCGATCGTCCGGATGCTGGAAAAGGACCCCGCCAAGCGCTTTGCCTCGATGGAGGAGGCGGTGGCGGCGATGGGAGCGCGCCATATGGCGCATGACGATCCCACCCGAAGCCAGCTCATTTCGCTGGCGCGCACGGGCATCACCCACAAGATCGTGTCGCAGGTGCAAACACCGAGAAGCCCGGTGCCTCTGACCTCCCGGGCGGGCACCCCGGCGACCCCGGCTCCGTCCCAACCGGCATTGCCAAGCGGCAGAGCCGCCGAAACAGTTCCGCGAGTCGCGCCGTCGGAGCATCGCTGGATGATGGCGGCACTCGGTGCAGTGGTGCTCGCCGCGATCGCGGTTGCGGTCCTGGTGTTCCGCCCGGCGGGGCAGCTGGAGGAGCCGCTCGCAGTCGTGCCACCGGCCGCGCCAGTGCAGCCGACCCCTCCTCCGCAAAACCAGTCCGTGACGCCGCCGGCGTCGGCCCCGACTGCGCCCGCGCCCCGTGTTCCGGCACCCGACCGCACGCCGCCCAGGGCCGGAACCACGCTCGGGGTCAATCCGGCGCCTGCGCCTCCCGCCGCTGCCCCGGCTCCGGCGCCGGCTCCTGCTCCTGCACCACCACCTGCTGCGACCGAGACGACACCGAAGCCCGCTCCCGAGACGGTCGCCACACCGGCCGCCAACCCGGTGGATGATCGGCTCAATGTCACCTCGGCGATCCTGGCGTACGCGCGGGCGCTCGATCAGGGCGATCTCGCCCAGGTGCGCCGGCTCTACCCCGGGATTCCCGCCGAACAGCGCCAGGGGCTCGAGGCATTCTGGAAAGCGGGGGGAGCTATGCGCACCCACTGGACCGTCAGCGACGTCGCGGTCAACGGCGACGAGGCAACCGCGCGCGTCTCCGGATCCAACTCCGTCACCCAGCCCAGGGCGCGTCCCTCCGAACAGCCGGTGAGCTGGCGCGCCCGGCTCGAGCGGCGGGGCGCGGAGTGGCGTATCACCGCACTGGTCAACTAGCCGAATCGGAGGTTCGATGCCCGGTCGCCGAGCTGCGTCCACCCTCGTGCTTGCCGTCATGCTCGCGTACCCGCTCCAGGCCCAGAGTCACACCGACACCCATCTGCGGGACCGGATCCGCGAGCTGTTCAGCTTCGGGAGCTGCGGACAGCCGCTCTGCCTCGATGGATCGGTCAGTGCCGCCAACGGACATGGAAACCACTTTCTTCCCGAGCTCATCGCCAGCAACTCGGCGATCATCGGCTTTCTGACCGACGCGATCGGGGTGAATGCCTCGAATCTCCCGCTCTCGGCGTCGAGCAGCGGCCAGACCTTCAAGTTCGTGGGCGGGCTCCCGGTCAAGACCTCGGCCTCGCTCGGGCCGGTGTACGGGGAGCGGGCCCAAACGGTCGGACGAGGGCGGTTCGTGGTGGGGGCGAACATCACCGGTGTGAAATTCAGCTCGCTCCGGGGTGTGCCGCTCGAAAAGCTGGTGCTCAACTTCACCCACGATGATGTGGAGGGCGTCGGACGTCCGGGCCTTGGGGATCCGGAAAAGGAGAACGACATTCTCCAGGTCCGGCTCAACCTCGGCGTCAACCTGCTGGTCTCCACTTTTTTTGCGACCTACGGAGTGAATGACGCGCTCGATCTGAGCGTCGCGATCCCCCTGGTCCACACCTCGCTGACCGGCCGGAGCACCGCGCAGATCTATCCGTTCGGCGGGCCCACCTCGGTGCACTTCTTCACCGGCACGCCGGAGAATCCCGGGCTGATGGCCAATGCCGCGACCTTCGGCTCGGCGACCAGCGTCGGCGACATCGCGCTCCGCCTCAAGGCCAACCTGCGTTCCGACGAGCGGCTCGGCGTGGCGTTCATGGCCGATGCACGCCTGCCCACCGGACGCGAAGAAGACTTCACCGGATCGGGGCACCTGGCCCTCCGGGGGCTTGCGATCGTCTCGGGCCGGTTCGGCGACTTCTCGCCGCATCTCAACGCGGGATACATGATGCGCACCGGCGCGGGCCGGAAGGACGCGCTGCTCGCGACCGGCGGCTTCGACCAGCCGGTCTCGGGATGGGCGACGATGTCGGTGGACGTGCTGACGGAATGGGAGACGGGGGAGAGCGCACTCCAGATCCCCGAGCCGGTCATGCTGATCTACCCGTTCACCCGGACGGTGGAACCGACCAACATCCCCGAGATGAAGGACCACCGGGTGAGCGGGTCACTCGGATTCAAGTTCCGGACGCCGGGGGGACCGCTCCTGGTGACCAATGCCCTGGTTCCGCTCCGGCGGGGAGGGCTGCAGTCGAACCTGGTCTGGACGGTCGGGGTGGATATGAACTTCTGACGCGCGACGGGGCGGACGACAGCGTCGTCCGCCCCGTCGGTCGAGCGGCAGTGATCGCTACTTCGAGTGAATCACGATGCTCCCGCCGCTGATCACCGTCGCCGCGGGAGAATCCTCCAGCGCGCCCATCTGGTTGTCGTACACGATCGTGCTGGTCGCCTTGTTCCAGATCTTGATGCGGAATCTGTCGGTTCCACCGCTTCCAGTAACCTGGCCGTCGATCGCGGTGAGCAGGAAGCCGTAGTCGCCGCTGCCGTTGATCGTGCCGGAACCCTTGTACTGACCGCGTGCGCCGGCTACTACGAGCCACTCATACACCGTGCTCGAGAAATTCATGCTCGCCACATGGAACTGGAATTCGGTATTGCCGATCGGCGTCGTCGCGCCCTCTGGTACTTGGACACGAACCCGAAGGTAACCTTCCCGGACAGGATGCCTCCGCCGCGTAGGCTCCCGCGGGCGACGTGATCCATCCGCCGCCGGTCACGAATCCGCCGTTTGGATCGAACACAACGATGAATGTGGCCGCGGCCTCCGTGTCCGAATCCCCATCGTCATCGGTGACCTTCACGGTAACTGAGTAGATGCCCGCCGGCAGGGTCTTGGTGGCGCTGCAGCTCTTGGTTGATACATATGTGGCGGATTCGTAGGGCAGCCCGGTGTCCCAGCTGATCTCGCAGGTTGCACCGGGAAAAGGCGGTCAGGTGTCCTCTTTCTAGAATTGCCTCCCGAACGCGAGGATTAACTGGGTCTTTCGGCCGTGCTGGATCGCCCGGGCAAACCCCACGGCCAATGCGTCTCCGAAGAAGCCGATTCGCACATCCAGCGATCCCACCGGCCTGGTACTGGGAACCGATGCCGGGAGGGGGAGCTGGGTGTCGGGATCGACCGCGATCGTGCCATCCTTGTTCTGGAAATCGCCCAATGCCCGCACCGCGTCCCGCGCCGCCTGGGTCGTCGCCTTGGCGAACCCGGCCTGGTACCCGATCGAAAGGGCGGGGGCGATCGAGGGCAGGACGAGCGACCCGATCCTGAACGGGGAGTCGAGGAAGGCGAGCGGGTAGGTGAGGCGGATACGGAACAGCGCCGCCCGGTTCCCCGCGAACTCCTTGTACTCATAACCCGGAAGCCCGACCGGGCCGCCCATCTCCATGAGTTGCTGGGGGGGAGGATTGTCCGAGAGCAGCGCGGCCCCGTACAGCTTGGCGATGAAGAAGACCCGGTTGAAGCTCTTCCGCACCACGATCCGTCCTTCGACCCTGGAGTAGTCGAGGTCGCCGGTCCCGTTCTCGAACTCGGCCTTGAAGCCGATTCCGTCCTGCGCGAAGAGCGGGCTCACATCGGGATTCCAGTCCAGCACCGCCCGGGTCCGCCAGTAACTCCCCTCGGTCAGGTTCCGGTTCTGGCGGAACTTGCCTCCGAACAGCGAGGTGGTGAGGTGCCGCTCCACCGAGCGGTCCGACACCCGCGCCCCCTCGAAGTGGAGCACGCTCCCGCTCACGTCACGGATCGCACGCGTCGCCACGATTCCGGCACTCCGGTGATCGACGTAATCCCAGGGATCCTTGCCGATCAGCGCCGCCAGCGCGGGGTTGTCGAACTGGTTGCGGAACTCGTTGGTGACATCGAGGGTTCGTGCGGCGGTGCCTTCGATCGACCAGCGCCGCATGTCCCACCCGATGCCCGCGACGCCCCGGCCGGTCTTTTCCGACCAGGCGTACCCTCCGGTGCCGCGCAGGTAGATCCCCGGCGCCTTGTCGCGGAGCCGGGCGATCAGCGAGAGCCCGGTGAACGGCCCTTCCACGCGGTTGAAGCGGAGGAAGTCCCCCCGGTGGAATCCCGCAATGGAGACCGTGGGCGGTCCCGTCGCCCGCAGCTTGTCGGATCGGAATCGGATGAAATCCTTGTCCGACACCGATTCGGTGGCCCGTCCCGCGGGACGATACCAGGCGCGATAGCCCCGCAGCGAGTCCGACGGCGCGCTGGTGATCGAGTACCCCGAGGTGGACGCCGAGATCGCCAGCATCCCCGTCGGCCGCTCGATCGGCGCCGCGTTGTAGAATCGGGAGACGACCCGGCGTGCCGAGCCCTGACCGATCACGCGCGTCGAGGGCGCCTGGATCTCGAAGCGCTGCGACAGCGGAACCCAGCGTCCGTCCGACAGCTTTTGATTGATCAGGTCCACCATCGTGACGCGGGGCGTGAGGTCGAAACGGAACAACCCTCCCCCGCTCCCGGTGCGTCCGATCACGACCATGCGTCCGAAGAGCCGCACCAGGGCGTGGCTCTCGGGATCGAGCTGCATCTCCCCCTCGAACAGCGTCTCTTCCCGTTCCAGCTCGGTCACCGGCATCACTTCGACGGCAATCACCCGGCGGGAAACACCCTCGATCATCCGGTTGACGGTTTCTCCGCCGGTGTAGCGGTAAAACTTGTCCCGGTCGCTGGACAGGGGGTGAACCACGATCTCCGGCGCATAAGGTCCCACCAGGGTCTGCTCGAAGTCGGTCTCGCGCAGTCCGGTCCGGTTGATGACCTGCAGCCGTTCCCCGGCCAGGGTCGGCGCGACCCAGCCGATCCGCAGAAAGGCGATGCGGGCAATCGGGATGGCGTTGGGGAAGTTGCGGCTGCCGACGATGTGCTGCTCGAAGACCCCGTCGCTGGTCCACCGGGCCTGGCTGCTCAACTGCTCGAGGAAAGACGCGCCTTCGATCCGTCCATCCCGGCGCGCCAGGGTGGAGATCTCGCTCTCGATGGTGGCGGTATACCCGCCCGCGGTGTTCATGGCGCGCGCGTTGGCCGCCGCGGCCGCCTCCAAATGCTGGCAGAGCGGCCCGGCGGAGCAGGGTGGTGCGGCAACTTGGAGGAGAAGCAGGGCGCCAAGCACGGACGGAATATACGCGCTCAGGCGATATTCGGCCTCCAGGCCATGATCGCGAAGAAATTCCCCTCCGAATCGGTGAAGAACGCCATCCAGAGCGCCTGGTCCCCCGCCTTGTGGATCACATGGGGAGCCTCCCGGAACTGGACCCCCCGGGCGGCCAGGGTACGGTGGGCCTCGACGATGTCGGCGACATTGAAATAGAGGATGGACGACGGATGGTCGAACTCGGGGGACTCCGCTCCGCCCAGCATGAGGCGGACACCGCCGCACTGGAAGAAAGCCAGCCCCGGCGCCTCGAAGAGAAACTGGAGGCCCAGCACGTCGCGGTAGAAGGCGGTGGCGCGGGGAAGGTCCTTGGTGATGATCGCGATCTGGCCGATGTCGGAGAGCAGTGGGGAGGCGGTCATGGGGACTCCCGGTGGAGGATGCACCCGGCTATATTTAGTTAGACTAGCTAACTAATTCTACGATGCCCACGCCATCCCGTCAACCCGCCCCCCGGCCCCAGGCCGAATTCCCGACCGCCGACCGGCTCCACTCGGCGGCGATCCATCTGCTGCGCTCCCTCAGGGTGGAGGACCGCGCCTCCGGGCTCTCCGGACCCAGGCTCTCCGCCTTGTCGGTCATCGTGTTTGGCGGGCCGCTCACCATGTCGGCGCTGGCGCAGGCGGAGCAGGTGCAGCCCCCCACCATCACCAAGCTGGTGACGGAAATGGAGCGCGACGGTCTGGTGGAGCGGGTGCGGAGCAGGGAGGACCGGCGCGTGTTGACCGTGCGGGCAACGGCGGAAGGCCGACGGCTGCTGGAGGAGGGACGCCGCCGCAGGGTGATCCGCCTCGCGGCGGCCCTCGAGGCGTTGCCCGCAGCCGAGCGCAAGCTGCTGGGCCGGGCGGCGGAGCTGATCGAGCGGCTGGCGCGGCCGGCGGCGCCCCCGGGCTAGAGTGTGCCGCTCACCGCTCACCGCTCACCGCTCACCGCCTCTCGCCGCGCGACCTCGCTCTTGAACGCCGCGGCGCGTTCCCGTGTGGCCTGGGCCGCCGGATTCCCCTGCGCCTCGAGCACCGCCGCCTTCAGGTCGAGCAGATCCGCGAGCCCCGTGATCCGGTCGCTGTCGCCGAGCAGATCTGCCGCACTCGGCACATCGAGGCGTGGGATCAGCAGAGTGAGCGGCCCCAGCAGCTGCGCGATGGCATCGTCCACCCGCGACTCCGCCATGGCCAGATCTATCGGACCCGGACCGAACAGCATCCGATGCACGGTGCGGACGATCTCCTCGATCCAGCGGAGTACGAAGTCGCGTTGCGGCATGCGCGGAAGCTCCACCTCCATGGACATCTGCTGAATTCTAAAGTGCGCCCTGCAAATCGCGACTTCGTCCCGCCTCGAGCCATCGGTACAGGCTCGGCAGCACCACCAGCGTCAGCAGCGTTGCCGAAATCAGCCCCCCGATGACCACGGTCGCCAGAGGCTTCTGGACCTCAGCGCCGGAGCTGGTCGAGAGCGCCATCGGCAGGAATCCAACGCTTGCCACCAGCGCGGTCGCGAGAACGGGCCGGAGCCGTACCAGCGCGCCGGCCCGGACAGCCTCCTCAAGGGAGCTGCCGCCCTTCCGAAGGTGGTTGACGGTCGAGATCAGCACCAGCCCGTTGAGGATCGCGACGCCGAAGACCGCAATCATCCCGACCGATGCGCTCAGGCTGAGGTGCATGCCGCGAAGCCAGAGCGCGGCGATCCCGCCTACCAGGGCGAACGGCACGTTGAGCATGACCAGTAACGCGTGGCGCAGCAGGCCGAAGCTGGCGTACAGGAGCCCGGCGATCAGCAGGAGAACCACCGGCACGATGAGCAGCAGCCTCCGGCTGGCGCGCTGCTGATTCTCGAACTGGCCGCCGTAGTCGACGTAGTAACCCGGAGGCAGGGTCACCCGCGCGCCGATGACTTGCTCGACCTCCGCCGCGAGACCGCCCAGGTCCCTCCCCCGGACATTGGCCTGGACCACCACGTAGCGCTGTCCCCCCTCGTGATTGATGACTTCAGGTCCTTCGACGGTGCGGAGCCGCGCGACCTGCGAGAGCGTTACGTTCCCGCCGGCGGGAGTGTGCAGGAGAATCCGGCCCACTGCTTCCGGCGTGGTACGATAGGCCGGCGCCAGCCGGACCACGATCGGATAGCGGCGGCGGCCCTCGATGACTTCGGAGACCGGCGTGCCTCCCACCCCGCCGGCCACCGCCGACTGCACGTCCTCCACGCTGAGACCGTAGCGCGCCATCGCGGCACGGTCGAGCCCGATCTCGAGCTGCATCGCGCCCTGGCTCACTCCCACCGAGACGTCTTCAGCGCCGCGAATTCTCTTTACCAGACCTTCGACCGTCGCCGCTATCGATTGCAACAGCTCCAGACTGTCGCCGAAGATCTTGATGCCCAGGTCGGTTTTCACTCCCGAGATCACCTCATCCAGGCGCATTCGCATCGGCGCGCTGAATTCGTATTCCAGACCGGGAATCTCCGCCAGCGCCGAGTCCATCTCCGTGATCACGTCGTCGAGCGATCCGGCGCGCCACTCCCGCCTGGGCTTGAAGAGGATGTACGAATCGGACTGGTTGAGAGCCATGGTCTCGGTCGCCTCCTGCGGCCGGCCCAGATTGGTTATCACACTCCTGACCTCGGGAAAACCATGCAGGGTGCGTTCGATCTGGGTGGACATTGCCGTCCCATAGCCCAGGCCGGCACTCGGGATCCGTCGGCCTTCGATCAGCAGATACCCCTCGTCGAGCTTCGGCATGAACTCGCTGCCCAGATACGGCACCGACACGAGCGCCGTGAGGAGGAGCGCCGCGGCCCCGGCCGTCACCCGGCCCGGGTGCGCCAGCGCGCGCTCGAGGAGGCGACGGTAGCGTTCCTTGAGCGCCGCGAACCAACCGACATCCTCCCGGTGAGCCGTCTCGGCTCCATGCGATGTCCCGATCAGGTAGGACGCCGCCGCGGGGACGAATGTCAGCGCGAGCAGGAGGGAGACCAGGATGGCGGCACAGACGGTGAATGCCATCGGGATGAACATTTTGCGCTCCAGTCCCTCGAGCGCGGTGAGCGGCGCGTAGACCGCGACGATGATCACGATCCCGAAGGCGACCGGGCGGCCTACCTCGACGGCAGCCTCCAGCACCCGCTTCCTTCGCCAGATATTCTCCACCAGCACCACCGACGCGTCGACGATGAGCCCGAAATCGAGGGCGCCAAGGCTCATCAGGTTAGCGCTCATCCCGAACTGCTTCATGGCCAGGAAGGCGCCCAGCAGGGAGAGCGGGATGACCGATGCGGTGAGCAGGGATGCGCGCAGATTGCGCAGGAAGAGCAGGAGTATGGCGAGGACCAGGAACCCGCCCTCGATCAGATTCCGAAACACCGTTCGCGTGGTCCGGGCGACCACGTCACCCTGACTGTAGAATGGTCGCGCCCGGATTCCCGCGGGAAGCAGCGGCTGGATCTCTTCGAGCTTTCTCACGACCCGGTCCGCGACCTCGCGCCCGTTGGACCCCTTGAGCATGAGAATCGTCGCCGAGAGCGCTTCGCCACGGGTATCCCGGGTGACCGCGCCGTATCGGGGCGCCGGGCCGAGGGTGACTCGCGCCACATCCCGGACGTGCACCGGCGTGGCTCCCCGCGTCGTGATGACGGTGAGTCCGATTCCGGCGGTGTCGGCCACCCGTCCCAATCCTCGGAGGGTCAGCCGGTCGCCTCGGTCCTCCAGATAGCCTCCGCCGAAATTCGCGTTGTTGCGGGCCAGCGCTTCCTCGAGATCCTTGAAGGTCAGGTCGAATCCCGCCAGCTTGACCGGATCCACCTGCACCTCGAACTGCTGGCGCATGCCCCCCCAGCTGTTCACGTCCGCCACTCCCGGGATGGTGCGCAAGAGCGGCCGGAGGATGTATTCCTGCGCGTTGCTGAGCGCGAGCAGCCGCATGGTGTCGGTCGCGCCGGAGGCGGCCGAGCTGTCGGTCCATTCGACCAGATACTGGAGAATCTCCCCCATGGCGGTGGCGGGCGGGCCGAGCATGGCCTCGGCCGCTTCGGGCAGCGAGCCTTGGGCGTCCTGCATCCGCTGCTGCACCAGCGTCCTGGCAAAGTAGAGATCGACTCCATCCTCGAAGCCCACGGTGACGACGGACAGCGCCTCCTTCGAGATCGACCGGACCTCGGTGGTCCGGGGCAGGCCGAGCATCGCCACTTCCATCGGATAGGTGACCTGCTGCTCCACCTCCACCGGGGAAAGGCCCGGCACGGTGGTCATGACCAGGACCTGGTTCGGCGTCAGATCGGGAAAGGCGTCGGTGGTGAGCGTCGCGAAGGCTCGAATTCCGAGGGCCGCGAGAATCGCCGTGGCGGCGATCACGAATCGGCGATGACGGATCGCGGCCGCGATCAAGCTGTCGATGAGGTGACCCATGCTACATCTCCATCTTCGGCATCGACGCCTTCTTCAGCTCGGCCTTTACCGCAAACGCTCCGGCAATGACGATGAGGTCGCCCGCGTCGATTCCGTTCAGGACGACGACCTGTCCCGCGGACCTTGCGCCGAGCTCGACCTGGCGGGCCATCATATGCGCGCCGCCACGGTCATCCGGCATTGCCACGAACACGGTGGGCGCGCCGTCGAGCAGTTGCACCGCGGAATCCGGCAGCACGATGACTTTCCTGTCGCTCCGGTGGTCGGCCAGCGCGGGCAGCAGGACGGTCGCCAGCATGGCGGGCTTGAGCCGGCCGTTCGCGTTAGCGACCGATGCGCGCGCCGCAAGCGTCCGGGTCGCCGCGTCGAGACCGGCGCCCACCGAGGTGATTTTCGCGCTGGAAGTCTCGGCGGGAAACGCAGGGACCACGAAACGCAAGGCGGTGCCGATGCGGAGCGCGCCGGACAGCGCCTCGGGCGCGTCGAGTAGGAGCCATAGCGTGCGCGGGTCGGTGATGACGACGAGCGGCGCGCCGGGCTCGACCACCGCTCCCGGGACCGCGGAACGCTCCAGCACGACACCCGCCGCCGGGGCACGCACCGCGAGCTGACCCGCGGGCTGGCCTTCGGCGCCTAACGCGCGGGCGGTGGATCGGGCGCGGACAACCTCTGCCTCGGCCTGGGAATGCTCGCTGCGGGCCAGCTCCTCATCGGCAACCGCCTTTTCGTACTCCTGTCGTGAAATGGACTTGAGCGCGAGCAGGCGATCCGCGCGCTCCCGCGCCCTCGTGGCATAGTTGGCGTGCGCATGGTGCGATGCCACGGCCGCCGATGCCTTGGCCAGATCGGCCTGTGCCATCCCCGCCTCGGGACTCTGGAGGGTGACCAGTACCTGGCCCGCGCTGACGCGTTCTCCGGGATTCACCCGCACCGCGAGCACCCGGCCTTCTGCCGGCGCGCCGAGCCGGGCGGTCCGGTCTTCGTTCGGACCCAACTGACCGGGCAGTGCCACGGCCGCGGTCATTCCGATCGCTGAGGCCGAGACTGCGGGAGCCCAGCGGATCCCTCCCTGCTGGATCTGCGCGGCCGAAAGCATCACCGCGTCCTTTTCCATGCCGCCCGCCTCGGCCTCTTGCTCGGCTTCTTTCGATCTGGAGCACCCCAGGGCGAGCAGCAGCAGTCCGGCCGCGATCCGATGAAGCTTGTTCATGGCGTGGTTCCTCCTCCGAGTGCTTCGAGCGGATCGATGCCGCGAGCGGCAAGGTGGGCCAGCACCGCTTCGTGCTGGGAAAAGAGCAGTTTGTAATAGGTGATCCGCGCGTCGCCCCAGGCCCGGGCGGCGTCCACCACCGTGACCAGCGGGACGGCGCCTTCCCGGTAGGCGCCCAGCGCGATCCGCCGAACCTCCTCGGCGCGCGCGAGATACGCGGGGCCGAGCGTCATCGCCTGATCCGAAAGGCGGCGCGAGGCCTCTCTCGCCGCATCGAGCACGGCAATCGCGATGCGCTCCTCCCGCACCAGCTCGAAGGCCGCGGCGTCCCGCTCGCCTTTGGCGCGAGTGATGCCTCCGCCATTGTGGTTGAGGAGCGGGATGGGGAGCGAGACCCCTCCGACCAGCGAGGTCCTGCCCGCGCTTTCCTTGGCGCCCACCATGAAGCCGAACTGGGGAATGATCGCGGTGCGCTCGGCGCTGACCGCCGCGTCCATCGCGCGGAGTCGCTGGCGCATCGCCTCGAGATGCGGAAGCGGTGTACCGGATGAGGCGGTGTCCGGCACGGTGCCGATCGGCGTGGCCGGCAATGCTACTCGAAGCGCTGAGTTCCCCGCGGGGAAGAACCCCATCAGCTCCGCGCGGGCGCCGGCCAGCTCGGCGGCGCGCATCGCGGCTTCCGCCGTCATCCGATCGCGCTCGAGCTCGGAGCGCAGCAGGTCGGCTTCCGCGGCGAGACCCTCCCTGGCGCGGACCCGGTTGTAGGCCGCCACCGAATCGAGCCAGGCGGCGAGCTCGAGCGCGGTGCTCATCTCGAGCTGGGCCAGCGCCGTCCCGTAATAGGCATGTGCGGCCTCGAGGGAAAGCTGCAAGGCCAGGGCGCCGGTATCGGCCCGAGCGGCCGCGAGCTCGGCACCGGCTTGACGAACCCGCGGGCCGCGCTGGTAAATGGTTTCCAGCGGGAGCATCGCCGTATACATGGTCTCGCGGTCCATCGGGACCGGGGCTCGGCCGGGAACCGTCACGTTCTCCAGCTGAATCCCGAAAGTCGGGTTATCGATGGCGCCGGCGCGGGATCGGGCACCCCCCGCCGCGCGAACCCGCGCGCGGGCCGCTTCGAGCGCCGGGTGCCGGGAACGCACGGCCAGCAGCAGATCGCGCAGGGTCAGCCCGGAATCGGCCGGTGCTGCGGTGCAGGTATCCGCCGGAGGCGGAGGTGGCGTCTGCGACAGCCCGGCGGTATAACCCGCAAGGAGGCCGGCGAGCGCGAGCAACGCGATGCGTGTCATAGTTCCCCAATTCGTCGGCGGCCGGTCGATGCCGGACGCCAGTGTCCCGGCCAGATGGAATCGGCCGGAGCTCAGGTCCTCGGATTGTGGTGCGGAGCGTCGAGCGGGTTAGGCTCGAATCGGCGGGGTTTTGGGAGGCGGGTACAGCGGCTGGGGTGCAGTGCCGATCAGTGAATCAGAGAACGACAGCGGCAGCTCCGGGGGCTCGAAGGCGGCCGCCTGGAAGGCGGGCCGGGGGGCGGACACGGCGCAGCACGACTGGCAGGTGCAGCCGCAGTCCGGTGCATCGCTCCCCGCATCGGCGGCGGCGAGAAACGTCTCCGGGGCGGTCTGCCGGGCGGAACTGCCCAGCGCGGCATCCTCGGCGCACTGAGCCACCATGCTGCGGTCGGTCCCATTCAACAGCGGCTCGAATCCGCAGCAGCCAAGACACCAGGCGGTGAGGAGACCGTTCAGACCCAGGAGAGTCCGGCTCAGGAGACCGAGCGAGCGAGGCATGGGGTAAAGGTACCTCACCCGGAACGGAGGCGCGAAGGCGCGAACCGCTCACCGCTCACCGCTTTCCACACCAGCTCCCCGTCGATACTGGGCGGCACCGGCACGCTGAGCCAGTCGAGCATGGTCGGGAAGAGGTCGATGGTCCTGAGCGGGAGCTGCCCAAGCCGCCGGTTCGACCAGAGAGGGGTGTGCATATGGGCACGGATGAGACTGCCGTGTCCCGACCGATGCTCGGGAATCTCGAACCGCTCGCGGAAGTCGTATCCCTCGCGCCCGATGACGAGCAGATCGCCGGTACGGGAGGCGCGAAACTGATCGAGCAATTGGTACGCGGCATCGGGCATGGCCGAGCTCCACGAATGCGCCAGCCACTCCCGATCGGTCCCTTCCCACGTTTCCCCCACGTGCAGCGGATCGCCGCTGTCCGGTTCATAGCGGATCCGGCCGTTCTCCCGGGAAATGTTCGCCTCCCCGCCGGTATCGGCAATCGTCACCCGACCCTCGGCCGCTTCCGCCGCCACGAACGCGACCGCCGGTTCGCGCACCAGCCGTTCGATCAGATCGCTTCCGGTTCCGAATGTGTCCGGGCGGCGCAGCCGAGCCAGCGGCCAGCGCGATTCCCGCGGCGTATCGGGGTGGGCGTACACCATCGCGGACCCGTTGCCTGCCACCATCACCGCCGCCTTCGGGTGCCGTTCCCAGACCACCGGATGCGACATCGTGCGCACGCCTTGCCGGCGGAACCACTCCGCGAGGTCGAGGTGCTGGTGCACCACCGAGGCGCCGTGGTCGCTGACGACGAGGATGAGCGTATCGTCGAGCTCACGGCGCGCGGCGAGCCGGGCCTGCAACCGTCCGACGACCGCATCCACCTCGTGGAGCGACTGTACGACTCGTTGGGCCTGCGGAGACGACTGATGGGTGTAGCCGTCCACCGCGGGAAACTGGGCAAACACGAATCGTGCCGGCCCCTCGACAGTCTGGAGGAGATGATTGGCGACCGCGGTGTCGGACGGCTGGTGCCACAGCGCATAATGCGCCACCGCCCCCCAGAACTGGCGCTCGACACTCGCCGGATTCCGCTCCGGAGTGAGGCCGCGCGCGATCATCGTAAAGATTCCCACGCTCTCCGGCACCAGCTCGAAGATGGTCCGCACCGAGGGATCGATGTCGGCATCGAGCATGCCAGCCTGGTAGCCGCAATAGCTCCGGACGGCATCGCGGCTGCGCCACCAGCGACCGTCGTACCGGGTCCGGTCGAGCCAGCGAATCGAGGGGACATTGCAGGTCCCGGGCGTGCACCCGGTGAGGAATGGCAGGTAGGAGACGCTGGTGGTCGAGGGGAACGAGGTGATGGCGCGGCCGGCGCCTCCGGAGGCAACCAGCCGCGCCAGAGATGGAAGGCGGCCCGCGACCAGCTCGGCCTCGGCCACATCCGGCCGGAGGCCGTCGATCAGCAGGAGGAAGCATCGGCGCATGCTAGGCCACGACGTAGGCTTCCATCGCGAAGTATTCCGCGAGACCGAGCCGATTGAGGGTTTCCGCGGTGTCCTTGTTGCGGGTTTCGACCCGCTGCCAGAACTCCCGGTCGTCGAGTCCGGGGAAGGGCGCCGAATCCTTCTGCGACTGGTGCTTGAAGATCGCCTGGATCTTGACCGCGAGCTCCTCCTGGGACAGCGGCACCAGCCAGGTCGCCTCGGTCACGGACCACTCCTGCCACGCCCCGCGGTAGAGCCAGACGTCCGGACGCACCGGAAGCATCGCGAGCGCCCGGTCCACCGCCTCCTTGCACATCCGATGGGTCCCGTGCGGGTCGGAAAGGTCGCCGGCCACAAAGACGAGTTCGGGACGAACTTCTTCGAGCAGGGAGTGTACGATGGCCACATCGGCCGGCCCGACCGGATCCTTGCGCACCTGGCCGGTTCGATAGAACGGCAGGTTGAGGAATCGCGCCGCCGAGTCGGGAAGCCCGAGGGTCTCGATCCCGCTGATCGCTTCGGCTTCGCGGATCATTCGCTTGATGTCCTGCACCGCGGAGATGTCGACGTCGCCCGGCTGCTTCCCTGCCAGGAATCCCCGGACTTCGCGCGCGAGCGCATCCACCCCCGCCGGATCGAGCCCGCGCCCGTGCCCCAGCCGCTCCAGAAAGTCCACGTAGCGCCGCACGTCATGGTCGAAGACCGCGATGTTGCCGCTGGTCATGTAGGCGACGGTGACGTCGTTCCGGTTCTGGCTGAGCTTGTAGAGGATGCCCCCCATCGAGATGACGTCGTCGTCGGGATGCGGAGAGAAGCAGAGGACCCGGGCGCCCTTCGGCAGCTTGGAGCGGCCACGGATCTTGGCGCCCAGCTCATTGAAGACGAAGCCGTTCACCGCGCCGGGGGAGCCGAAGCGGGCGACGAGTGCCGACATCTGGTGCTCGGCGTAATCCCGGAGCGTCAGCTTGAGGATCGCGCGACCGGCGGTTCGCGAGAGCCAGACGACGGCGCGCACCGCGAGCGGATCGTCCCATGCGACTTCGTCCACCAGCCAGGGCGTCGCGATCCGGGTGAGGTCCGCGGCGGCGGCGCCGTCGAGGTAGAAGGTCGTGTTCGGGTGGCGCTGCAGAAACGTCGCCGCGACCTCGGTGTCGATCTCGCCCTCCACGGCCCGGCGTACGACGGCGGCCTTGTGCTCGCCGGTCGCGAGAATGGCGATTTCCCGGGCCTCGAGGATCGTCGCGACCCCCATCGTCACGGCCTCGCGGGGGACGAAGCCTTCGCCGAAAAAATCGGCGGCGGCGTCCCGGCGAGTGACCGTGTCGAGTGTCACCAGGCGGGTTCGGCTCCTCACACCCGACCCCGGCTCGTTGAAGCCGATATGCCCCGTCTTTCCGATTCCGAGGAGCTGGAGGTCGATTCCGCCGGCCGCCCTGATCGCCGCTTCGTAGGCCTCGCACATTTCGGCCAGCCGTTCGCGAGGGACGTCGCCCGCGGGGATGTGGACCCGCGCTGGATCGATGTCGATATCGCGAAACAGATTCTCCCACATGAAGCGGTGATAGGAGTGGAGATTCTTCCCGTCGATCGGGTAGTACTCGTCCAGATTGAACGTGGTGACGTCCCGGAAGGAGAGGCCCTCCGCTCGGTGCATCCGGATCAGCTCGCGGTACACGCCGACCGGTGTCGAGCCGGTGGCCAGGCCGAGCACCGCCCCTCGGCCCTCCCGTTGCCGCTCCCGGATGACCTCGGCGATGCGGGCCGCCACGGCGCGGGCCAGGGATTCGTGCTCCTCGAAGACGGCGGTGCGGATGCGCTCGGGGGAGTCCATCTGAAGAATCTATCGTACCCCGGCCTGGAGTGAGGCTCCCCCCACGGCCTCGCGCCCTAGCGCTTCAGTTCCTCGAACGTCGCATTCCCGATGTGGTACAGCCGCCAATCCTGATAATCGAAGTGCCACCACTCCGAGCTGAATACCGCGAAGCCCTCTGCCTCCATCGCGTTCCGGAGGAGCTCGCGGTGCCAGCGCTGCCGGCTGGTGCCGCCGGGATAGTTCGGGTAGGAGCGCCGTGAGAACTCGTCGTAGGTGCCCGGCATCTCGACCGGCCGCCCGGTCCGGAGCTCGTACAGCGTGAGATCCACCGCGGCGCCCCGGTTGTGGCGGGATCCGTTCGCGGGATTGGCCACGAACTCGTGCTGCTCCGGTGGCGTCGCCTCCCAGAACATCCTGGTGACGTACCAGGGCCGGTATCCGTCGTGGATGAGGAGCCCGTAGCCGAGGGCCCGGAGCCGCCGGTGGGCGCGCACCAGCGCCTCCGCGGCGGGGCGCTGCAGGAAGGCGCGCGCCGACGAATACACCGGTGTTCCGAGGAAATTGCCGGAGCCGGCGTAGCGGATGTCGAGCTTGATGGTCGGATCGAGCTCGACGAGCTCGACCAGATCGGAGCTACGGAAGACGCCGGATTCTTCCGGCGGGCGCGCGGCGAGGGCCTCTCGGAGGAGCTCCGGCACCGGGCGGACCGGGACGATCCGGAAGACCGTACCCTCTTCCGGCCCGAGCTTCTGGCGGGCGAGCGAGACGGGCCCGATGGCGAGTGAATCCGCCTTGCCACGGGCGCGTCGTACGAAGCGCACCGTGGTGTCGCCCAGGCGAAACCTGTCCCGCCCCGCGGATCGGAGCATCTGCTGCCCCGCTCCCGCGCGGCGGAGATAGAGCGTTCCACCGCTTTCCAGCACCATCGCCCCGCTGGTGGTGTCGGCGCCGTATTCGCCGATCAGCGCAGTCCAGGCCGCGGGTGGGCTCGGTGGGGCCTTCTGTGACCCTTGCTGCGGTGCAGCGGCGACGATGGTAGCGAAGACGCAAAGACGCAACGACGGCGCAACGACGCAACGACGCAACGACGCAAGGTTCTGCTTCACTTTGCGTCCTTGCGTCCTTGCGTCTTTCCGTCCCGTCACGGTTTCGGCCGGGCCCGCCACTTCTGATACTCCTGGGTGTGCCGGTCATCCCATGACATCAGCTGGCCCCGAATGAAAACGTGCTTCACCTGGGTGCGGACGTCGAGGGGATCTCCATTGGTGACGAAGAGGTTGGCAACCTTTCCCGGCTCGATGCTGCCGAGCCGGTCGGCCACGCCCCAGATACGGGCGGGGTTGATGGTGACGGCCCGGAGCGCTTCCTCCGGATCGAGCCCGTACGCCGTGGCCAGGGCGGCGTTGTAGGGCAGATTGCGCGCGTCGCCCTCACCGCCATCGTTGGTCTGGAAGGCGATCTGCACACCGGCCTTCGCGAGGACGCCCGGATTGGCATAGATCGCGTCATAGGGCGCATCGCCTTCCGGGATTGCGGTCAGCGGCCCCACGATCACCGGGATCTTCCGCGCCGACAACGTGTCGGCCAGCATCCAGGCCTGGGTCGCCCCTCGCAACACGACTTTGAGTTTGAACGTGTCGGCCAGGGCGAGCACCCCGCGGATCTGCCCCTCGGTCTGGACGTCGAAGATCACCGGCACCTCGCCCTTGAGCGCCGGCCCGAGTGCTGCGAACGCGAGATTCTGCCGAACCGGATTGCTCCGGTCGTTGTACGCCTTGGCGTTGCGGAGGTACTCGTACAGCTCCTGGACCTGCCGGTTCTGTGTTGCAGCCGCGTCGCCGCCCTGGCTCTGGCCGCCGCGGAAGCCCCCGCGCCCGCCGCCGCCACCGACACGGGGAAATGTCATGACCATCGCGACCCGTCCCTTGGTCGCCATTTCGTCGGGCGTCCACCCGGCCAGGTCGATCAACGCCGCCGTGCCCTGGATCATGCCGCCTTCCGCCGAAGTGATGGCGGAGGTGACACCGTTGGCTCGCGTCACCGGGATGTGCACCGAGCTCGGATTGACGGCGGTGATGACGTCGTTCTGCGGGTTGTACTGCCCGAGCTCCTGGGTGTCCTGCCCTCCAGGCACCGAACCGATTTCGGTGAGGCCCATGCGGTCGCCCGAATCGATGAGCCCCGGGTAGACGAAGAGACCGCGCCCGTCGATGACCGTCACGCCGGCCGGCGTCGCGACGCCTGCGCCCGCCGCTTCGATCCGCCCATTGCGAATGACGACGGTGCCGTTGACGACCCGGGCGCCCACCACCGGCACGATCGTGGTGTTGGTGATTGCGTAGGCGGATGGGCGGACGGGCGGGAGGGCGGAAGGTGCTTGCGACGCAAGCGGAGCGCCGATTCCCAGCGCGGCGACGCCGATTGGAATAAAGCGCCGGTTCATTGGGCACCTCCACTGGTGGTATTGGCGCGGGGACGCCGCTTCATCGCTTCGATCAGCGCTTCGAGGGTCGGCGCCTTGTTGCGGTCGAAGAACACCCGGCCGTCGATGAGGGTCATCTCCACCCGGCTGGCCGGAGCAAAGGGATGCCCGCTGAAAATCGCGATGTCGGCGTCCTTCCCGACGTCGATCGAGCCGGTGAGCTTGTCGACCCCGAGCTGCCACGCCGCGTTGAGCGTGATCATGCGGATCGCGTCCTCCTCCGAGGCGCCGCCGTATTTCATCGCCTTCGCGGCCTCCTGGTAGAGCCGGCGCGCCCGCTCGTCGGAATCGGAGTTGATGGAGACCTTGACCCCGCGCTCGGCCATGAGGGCCGCGTTGAACGGGATCGCGTCGAACGCCTCGAGCTTGTAGGCCCAGTTGTCGGCAAAGGTCGAAGCGCCGGTGCCCGCCGCCGCGATCTCATCGGCGATCTTGTACCCCTCGAGCACGTGCTGCAGGCTGGCGATCCGGAAATGGAAATCCTTGGCCACCTTGAGCAGCATCAGGATTTCGTCGGAGCGGTAGGAATGGGCGTGCACCAGACGCTTGCCCTCGAGGATCTCGACCATCGCGTCGAGCTGCAGGTCCCGCCTGGGCGGTATCGGCTCCGCCAACTTTGCGTCTTTGCGTCGTTGCGCCTTTGCCGCCTCATAGGCGGCCCACTCCGCCTGATACTCCTGTGCCCGCGTGAACACTTCGCGCAGCAGCTCCTCCTGTCCCATGCGCGTCCGCGGATACCGCGGGGTGCGTCCCGGGGTCTGGGGCACATTTGTTTGCCGCACGTTTTCGCCGAGCGCGAACTTGATGCCCGGCGGCGCCCCCGCGAACAGGAGCGAATCCACCGGCAGCCCCCAGCGGAGCTTCACGACGGCGTTCTGACCGCCGACGGTATTGGCGGAGCCGTGCAGGATGTTGAGCGTGGTGACGCCGCCGGCGAGCGAACGGTACATCCCGATCGCGTCTTCGCGGAGCACGTCCTCGATCCGGACCATTGCGGTATTCGAGCGGCTCCCTTCGTTGATGGCCTCGGCCGCGCTGTGGGAGTGCGCGTCGATGATGCCGGGCATGACGAACTTGCCCTTGCCGTCGATCACCTGCGCCCCGGCCGGGACGGCGATGTCCTTGCCGACCGCGGCAATCTTTCCGTTCCGGATGACGATGGTGCCGTTCTCGATCGTGCCGTGCGTGGCCGTGAGGATGGTCGCGTTAGTGATGGCCACCAGCGTGCCGGCCGGGGGAATGTCGACTTTGAGCGCCGGCATGGCCTGCCGCTGGGATGTATCCGCCTGCGCCGGGGACGGCGTCTGTGCGGCGAGGACGCCCGCCGCGAGCGGCAGGGCAAAGAGCGCGGTCCGCATCATGGCTTCCGCTCCGCGGTGAAGGTGGCGCTTCCGAAACTGCCGAGCTCGGCGGATCCGGTCATCTTGTTCCCGTCGACTTCGCCCCGATAATTCAGCGTGATCGACTGTCCGCCGATCTGGACCGTGGAGGTCCAGGTGAGGTTCCGTCCGGTGATCTGGCCGTCGCTGATCTCCTGGCTCCCGAGCTGGCTCGTCATCGTGCCGGTAAAGGAGGAGCCGCTCTGGACCAGCGTCATCGTGATGTCGAGCGGCCCCTGGGGAGAGGTGAGGATCATGGCCCATGCGCCGGCGACCTGCGCGGCCGGCGCTCCGCCTCCATTGGGGCCGGCTCCGCCTCCCGTTCGCGCGGGCGGAGGGGGCGCCACTTCATAGCGGATACCGTCCACGAACACCGCGCTCACCCGGGCCGAATCGCTCAGGATGTCGGTGCTCGAGACCACCAGGTTGGCGATCTTGCCCGCTTCGATGCTGCCGAGGATCTCGCCGACGCCCGCAATCTCCGCGGCGCGTATGGTGAGTGCCTCGAGCGCGACCGTCGCGGGGAGGCCCGCCGCCACGGCCTTGCGCACGTTGGGGAGGAAGTCCCGGGTTCCGCCGGACGCGAGCGCGAACTTGACGCCCGCCCGGTTGAGGGCGGCGGCATTGCCCTCGATCAGCTTCTGTGCTTCGCGCGCCGTAGCGGCACTGTCGCCGGGGGGACGGCGCTGGCTCAGCCGGTAGGACCACCCCGTGACGGCGGTCGGCGCCGGAAAGTTGACGGAGACGACCGCGGGACGACCGGCGAGGGCATCCAGTGCCTCCCACCCCTCGGTGGCTCCGACGACGGTCATTTTCAGGTTGAACTCGCGCGCGAGTCGAACGGCCCGCCGGATTTCGTTTTCGTTGCTCGCCTCGATGAAGGCCGGAACCTGTCCGCGCACCACCGGCACGAGCGCGTCGAGGCGGGCGTCATTCTCCGGCCGCTCCATCCCCCGCGGACTGCTACGATAGCGGTCCTGGAGAATCCCCTGGCGCTGCGCGTCGAAGAATGCCTGGCGCTGATAGGCGATCACGCCGAGCAGTGTTCCCGGGTAATCGCCCTGCACGCCCTGGTACCCGATGTGCTCGGCGACCTGGCGCCGGATGACGGTGCCGGCGTCGGCGTCGTCCCGGAGCGGGACCAGCGCCGACAGGCCGCGGAACAGCCCCCGGCCTGGGGAGACGAGGACCGCGGTGATCCCCGCGTCGCGGACCGGCTTCATCTCGGTCGCAGTGAGGCGGAGCTCGTCCGCGATCTGACGCTCCGGGTTCATTCCCTGGCGCGGCGCGGCTTGTGCCTGTTGCGCTCCGCCACCGCCCGGCGCTCCGCCGCCGCCGCCAGTGCCCGTCGTTGTCGCCGCCGGGAGCCCGAGAGAGGATGTGAGGTCGAACAGCCCCGGCGTGACCGTTTTTCCGCCCAGATCGAGGACTCTCGCGTCGGCGGGCACCGGAACGGTCGGCCCAACCGCCTCGATGAGGCCTTTCCGGATGATGATCGTGCCCTTCTCGATCACGCCGCGAGTCACGGTCTGGATGCGCGCATTGGTGAGCGCCCAGGTATCGGATTGCGCGGCGAGCGAAGGAGCGGAGTGGAACAAGAGGGCGGGCGCGAGCCAGAGCGCGCGGGCCGCCAGGGTCAGACGCATGACCAGCCTCCAGGCTGGGAGGGGAAAGAAAGGCCGGGTATCATCGGGCCGGGAGAATCTATGGCTCCGCGGGCTGGCGAGCCACAGCTAGATTACGCGCCACCGCCCGATGGAGTTGAGTCGCATGGAGGTCCAGGTCTTCGGCGTCCGAAAGAGCGCCGACACCCGAGCTGCGCTCAGGTTTTTCGCAGAGCGACGGGTCAAGGTGCACTTCGTCGACCTGCAGGAGCGCGCGGCATCCAAAGGAGAGCTGGGGCGGTTTGCCAGGAAATTCGGGGGCCTGGCGCTGCTCGACCAGGACTCGAAGCGCTTTGCCGAGCTCGGGCTCGCGGCCGCGGCGTACTCACCCGAGCGCTGGCTCGAGCGGATGGTGGAGGAGCCGCTGCTCCTCCGCATGCCGCTGGTTCGCAACCAGAATCTGCTGACGATCGGTCCGGCCGAACCAACCTGGCGCGACTGGCTCCGGAAGCCTTGAGTTCAACAACAAAGAACAGACGCAGATTACGCGGAGTTACTGACGAGAAAAACGGGGGGTGGTGAATGACAAGACGATATTTCGCGGTTCTTTCTCTCATGGGCTCCGCACTCCCCGCACAGGCCCCGCCCGGGACCGATATTTTCGTGATGCCCCTCAACAGAACCGGTGGTGCACTGAGCGTCGGCACGCCGGTCAACATCACCGCCCGCGCCGGCTACGACAACCAGCCGTTCTTTACCCCGGGCGGCCAGAGCATCTACTACACCTCGCAGCGGGACGGCCAGACGGACATCTTCCGGTACGATCTCGCCTCCGGTACATCGAGTCAGGTCACCCGCACCCGCGAGAACGAATACTCACCGACCGTCATGCCCGACGGGAAGCATTTCTCGGTGATTCGGGACTCCACCCAGCACCTCTGGTCGTTTGCGCTCGACGGGACGCCTGTCAAACCGCTGCTCGATTCGATCCGGCCGATCGGGTATCACACCTGGCTCAACGCTGATACGGTCTTCGTCTTCGTGCTGGGGACACCGGCGACGTTGCGGCGCGCCGAGCTGGCCGGCGGAACCGCCGCGATCATGGCGAGCGACATCGGCCGCGCGCTGCTCAAGGTGCCGGGCCGTCACGCCGTGAGCTACGCCCAGCGGGATTCCTCGGGCTATCAGGTGCGCGTAATCGACCCGGTCACGGGGCAGGGGGAAGCGCTGGTGCGCCTGCCGGAAGGGAACGAGTTCTTCATCTGGCTTCCCGATGGCGCCTTGCTGTCGGCGAGCGGCAACCGGCTGTTACGCTGGCGCGCGGGCGACAAGGATTGGACCGAAGTCGCCCGCTTTGCCGAGCCGGGGCTCCAGCGAATCACCCGGCTCGCGCTGAGTCCCGCCGGCGACCGGCTTGCGCTCGTGGGCGCCGAGCCCGCCCCACCTCAATGACAGCCCCGACCGTCCGGAGGTCGTCCATGCGACTTGGCCTGTTGCCCGTTGCCTGCTGCCTGTTCACCGCGACGGTCTCCGGCCAGGCCGCCGACGCGCCGAGCACCCTCCTTACGCCGGATCGCATCTGGGACGGCGCCGTCATGCGTACGGGGTGGTCGGTGCTGGTCCGGAACCAGCGGATCCTCGACGTGGGACCGGGGCTCGAGACGGTGGCACCGCCCGACGCGCGGCGGATTCCCCTGTCCGGGATGACGCTCCTTCCCGGATTGATCGAGGGACACTCGCACCTCCTGCTCCACCCGTACAACGAGGCGGCCTGGAATGACCAGGTCCTCCACGAGTCCTTCGCGCTGCGCGTCGCGCGGGCCACGAATCATGCCCGCAAGACTCTCGAGGCCGGGATCACCACGGTGCGGGACCTCGGGACCGAAGGCGCGGGAGAAGCCGACGTCGGCCTCCGGGATGCGATCGAGCAGGGCATCATTCCCGGTCCCCGGGTGATCGCGACGACCCGGGCCATCGTCGCCACCGGAACCTACGGTCCGAGTGGCTTCGACCCGCGGTGGGACATCCCGCAAGGGGCGGAAGAGGCCAGCGGAGTGGAAGAGCTGACCCGGGTCGTGCGAAGCCAGGCGACCAATGGCGCCGACTGGATCAAGGTCTACGCCGATTATCGCTGGGGACCGTCCGGGGAGACCCGCCCGACCTTTTCGCTGGAGGAGCTCACCCGAATCGTCGAGACGGCGCGGAGCGGAGGTCGCCCGGTCGTTGCCCACGCCAGCAGTGCCGAGGCGATGCGGCGCGCGGTCATGGCCGGGGTCGAAACCATCGAGCACGGTGACTTCGGAACTCCCGAGGTGTTCCGGCTCATGGCGCAGAAGAACGTCGCACTCTGCCCGACGCTGGCCGCGGTCGAAGCGACCCGGCAGTATCGCGGATGGAAGAAGGGCTCCGACCCCGAGCCGGCGGACGTGACCGAGAAGAGAGCCAGCTTCAAGCGCGCGCTGGCGGCGAGGGTGCCGATCTGCTTCGGGAGCGATGTCGGCGTGTTTCCACACGGAGACAACGTCCGCGAGCTCGAGCTCATGGTCGAGTACGGCATGACGGCGCTCGACGTCGTCAGAGCGGCTACTTCCGGCAACGCAAAGCTCTTTCATCTCGAGGACCGGCTGGGTCAGGTCAAGCCGGGTTTTCTCGCCGACCTGATCGCCGTCGAGGGCGATCCCACCGTGCGGATCGGCGATCTGCGGAACGTGCGGATGGTCATGAAAGGCGGACAGGTGATCCGCCCTTGACGCGTGGCCAGACGGTCCGGTAGCATCCCAAGAAGAGGCAGCAGGCAACAGGCAACAGGCGACAGGCAGCTCCCCTGGCTCCCTCACTCTCTAACTCCCTAACTCTCTGGCTCCCTAGGAGTTCCTCATTCGCTTCCGCCCATTCCGCGCCTGGCGTCCCCTGCCGTCCCTCGCCGCGCGTATCGCCGCACCCCCGTACGACGTGGTTTCGCGCGCCGAAGCGGTCGCGCTCGCGGAGGGCAACCCGCTGAGCTTCCTTCACGTCGGCCGCTCCGACATCGATCTTCCCCCCGATACCGACCCGCACGATGCCCGCGTCTACGATCGCGCCCGGAAGAACCTGAATCAATTCCTCACCGACGGCTCCTTTCTCCGGGAGGCCGAGCCGTCGTTTTACCTCTACGAGCTGACGATGGATGGCCGCGCCCAGATCGGCGTGGTCGGCTGCGTGCACGTCGGTGACTACGAACAGAATGTCATTCGGAAGCACGAAAAGACCCGGAAGGACAAGGAGGACGACCGGACCCGGCACGTCCTGACGCTCGGCGCGCACGCCGAGCCGGTGTTCCTGACCCACGCGCCGACACCGTTCCTGACCCAGCTCAATTCCAAGATTCTTGCCGAAGATCCGCTGTACGATTTTACCAGCTCCGACGGGGTGCGGCAGCGGGTCTGGCGGGTCAAGAACACCGCGCCGTACGTGGATGCCTTTCGGCGGATCGGCGTCGGCTACGTCGCCGACGGACACCACCGCTCGGCCAGCGCGTGGCGGGCCGCGGCGGAGCGCCGTGACCAGAACTTCAAGCACACCGGCGACGAGGAGTACAACTGGTTTCTGGCGGTCCTCTTTCCGTCGAATCAGCTCCGGATCCTGCCGTATTTCCGGGTGGTCAAGGATCTCAACGGACAATCGCCCGAGGCATTTCTGGCCGCGCTGGGTGAGGTTGGCACACTGACTCCCACGACGGCACCGGCTCCGGAAGGCGCCGGGTCGTTCGGCATACTGGTCGGCGGCGCCTGGTACCGCCTGGCGCTCGACCCCGGCACCATCGACGAAGGCGATCTCGTCGGCTCGCTCGATGTCTCCCTGCTGCACGAGCGGATCCTGGCGCCACTCCTCGGGATCGGCGACGTGCGCACCGATCCCCGCATCGATTTCGTGGGCGGCATCCGCGGCGTCGCGGAGCTGGAACGTCGTGTCGCCTCCGGCGAGGCCGCGGTCGCCTTTGCGCTGTACCCGGTCTCGGTGCAGCAGCTCATGGCGATCGCGGACGCAGGACTGGTGATGCCTCCCAAGTCCACCTGGTTCGAGCCCAAGCTCAAGAGCGGTCTGTTCGTTCACATGCTCGACTGAAGGTCCCTCCGGAGGGACGCAATGAAACTGCTGGTGGCGGACAAGTTCGAGACCGTCGGCATCGACGGCCTCAAGGATCTCGGCTGCGACGTGGTGCTCCGCCCCGATGCGCCGGCGGAGGACCTGGCGGGCGTGATCCGCGAGGTCAATCCCAAGGTGCTGATCGTGCGAAGCAAGAAAGTCGGCGAGACGGCGCTGGCCGCCGGGCCCGGGCTCTCGCTGGTGATTCGTGCCGGCGCCGGGATCGACAACATCGACGTCTCCGCCGCCTCCCGCCTCGGCATCTTCGTATCCAACTGCCCCGGGAAGAACTCGATCGCCGTGGCGGAGCTGGTACTGGGGCTTCTGCTCGCGCTCGACCGGCGCATCCCGGATCAGGTCATCGATCTGCGGAAGGGCGAATGGCAGAAGGGCGAGTACTCGAAGGCGCGCGGATTGCACGGGCGGACCCTCGGCATTCTGGGTGTGGGACAGATCGGGCGGGAAGTCGCGCGCCGCGCCCAGGCGTTCGGCATGAAGGTCGTCGCGTGGTCGCGCAATCTCACCGACGAGGAAGCCGAGCGGATGGGCATCGGTTATTGTGAAACGCCGATCGAGGTCGCCCGGCTTTCCGATGCCGTGTCGGTGAATGTGGCGGGGGGAACCGATACCCGGCACCTGGTTGACGAGAAATTCCTCGCCGCCATGAAGCCGGGCGCCTATCTCATCAATGCCGCCCGCGGCAGCGTGGTGGATGAAGCCGCGCTGGAGCGGGCGGTCAGGGAGCGCGGGATCCGCGCGGGGCTCGACGTGTACCAGAACGAGCCCGCCGGCTCCAAGGGAGAGTTCCGCTCCGCGGTCGCGGGGGCCCAGGGGGTGTACGGCACCCACCACGTGGGTGCCTCGACCGACCAGGCGCAGGTGGCGATCGCCCACGAGGTCATCCGGATCGTGGACGGGTTCATGAAGACCGGGGTCGCGCCGCATTGCGTCAACCGGCTGGCGCGGAGCTCGGCCACGCACGTGCTGTCGGTGCGCCACCAGAACAAGCCCGGCGTCCTCGCGCACGTGTTCCGCGTGCTCGCCGAGGGGCAGGTGAACGTGGAAGAGGTGGAGAACATCGCCTATCACGGGGCGCAGGCGGCCTGCGTGCGGATCCAGGTGTCGTCGCCGCCGAGTGACGCGGCGCTGGACGAGATCCGGAAGGGGAAGCATGTGATCAGCGCGGATCTGACGGCGATCGAATGAAGCCATTAGCCCTCAGCCGTCAGCCATCAGCAGGGGCTGAACGCTGCGGGCTGAAGGCTGCAGGCTGAAGGCTGATGGCCCCTTAACAACGAGCTCAAATGTCAGATCGGATCCACAACTTCGGCGCCGGTCCCGGCGTCCTCCCCGAATCGGTGCTGAAGCAGGCACAGCAGGACATCTGGAACATCGGCGGGAGCGGGATCGGGATCGCCGAGCACAGCCATCGGGGGAAGGTCTTCGAAAAGATCATCAGCGAGGCCGAGGACGAGGCGCGGCGGCTCGCCGAGATTCCGGACCGCTATAAAGTGCTCTTCGTCCAGGGCGGCGCCACGCAGCAATTCGCGATGGTCCCGATGAACCTGCTGCCCCAGGGACGCACCGCCGACTACCTGATCACCGGGGTCTGGGCGCAGAAGGCTCACCAGGAGGCGACCAAGTTCGGCACCACGCACGTCGCCTTGAGCGGCGAAGCCACCCGGTTCACGGCGATTCCTCCGGTGTCGGAGATCCGATATTCGGGGAGCCCGGCCTACGTGCACCTCACCACCAACAACACGATCTACGGCACCCAGTGGAAGGAGGAGCCACCGGTTCCCGACGGGGTTCCCCTCGTGGCCGACACCTCGAGCGACATGTTCAGTCGTCCGATCGACGTCACCCGCTACGGGCTCATCTACGCCGGCGCGCAGAAGAATCTGGGCCCGTCGGGGATCGTGCTGGTGATCGCACGGGAAGACCTGACGGAGTCGGCCCCCAAGGCATTGCCGACGATGCTGCAGTACCGGACCTACGTGAAGGAACGCTCGCTCTACAACACCCCGCCGACCTTCGCGATCTACATGGTGGGGCTGGTGCTCAAGTGGATTCGCGCCAGCGGCGGCCTGGGAGCCATGGCCGACCGGAACGCCTCCAAGGCGAAAATCCTCTATGACTTTCTCGACCAGTCGGAGCTGTTCAAGGGCAGCGTGGACCGGGACAGCCGGTCGCTCATGAATGTCTGCTTCCGCTGTCCCACCGGGGAGCTCGACGCGAAGTTCGTCGCCGCGGCCGCGGCACAGGGCTTCGATGGTCTCAAGGGGCACCGCTCCGCCGGAGGAATGCGCGCCAGTCTGTACAACGCCTGTCCCCGTGCGAGCGTCGAGGCGCTGGTGACGTTCATGAAGGAGTTCGAACGGACGAACCGCTGATTATGCCGCGGCGTCCGCCACGGCGCGCTTGATCCGGCGCACGATTGCGGTGAGTCCCTGGGTTCGCATCATGCCGAGCGCATCATCGAGTCCCAGCGCGTGGAGCAGGTCATCGGGCACCGCCGCGACCTCCGCCGGAGTCGTCCCGTCGAGCGATTGCACCAGCAACGACACGAAGCCGCGCACGGTCGGCGATTCGCGTGGGACGTCGGCATACAGATGGACGACTCCGCCGGTCACCTCCACCCAGAGGTGGACCGGCGTCTGGCATTCCGGCACCAGGTGGCGGCCGCGCACCTTTTCCGCCTCGAGGGCCGGCGGGAGCGCCGGAAGCTTCCGCGAAAGATCCAGCAGCGTTTCCAGCCGGGTGTTCCGGTCAGCGGCGCCGAGGCGCGCGATGTATTTGTGCAGCAGCGCGGGCACCAGCGGAACGTAATGGAGGAATGGACCGGATGATGGACGACGGATTTCCAGGACCGCTGGTGCCGGTCGAGTGGCTCGCCGCGAGGCTCGGCACGTCCGGACTCGTGGTCGTGGATGCCTCGTGGTATCTCCCCGCGCTCAATCGAAGTGCGGTCGGAGAGTATCAGTCCGGACACGTTCCCGGAGCGGTCTTCTGGGATCTCGATGCCATGAGCGACCGCGCCTCTCCGCTGCCGCACATGCTGCCGGACGCGGAGACCCTGGCCCGGCGGGTGGGTGTCCTCGGGCTCGGGAACGAGGACCGGGTGGTGGTGTACGACGGCTCGGGTCACAACCTGAGCGCGGCGCGGATCTGGTGGACGTTGCGGGTGTTGGGGCATCGCGAGGTCGGTGTGCTCGACGGCGGCCTGCCCGCCTGGCTCGCGGCGCAATACCCTCGCGACGCCGGCTGGACCCGGTGGGCCCCGAAGCGTTTCGTCGCGAGCTACGCACCGGCGCTGGTGCGATCGCTCGAAGAGGTGCGCCGGGCGGTCGAGAGCGGCGGGATCCAGATCCTGGATGCGCGCTCCCGGGGACGATTCGAGGGAACCGAGCCGGAGCCGCGCCCCGGGCTCCGCGCCGGCCACGCCCCGGGAGCGAAAAACCTTCCCTATCCCGAGCTCACCGGGCCCGATGGCCGGATGCATTCGCTCGAGGGTTTGCGTGAGCGGCTGTCCGGGGCGGGAATCGATCTGGCCCGCCCCGTGATCACGACGTGTGGCTCTGGCGTCACGGCCTGCGTGCTGGCGCTCGGTCTCGAGATCGCAGGCAACCGGACGTGGTCCGTCTATGACGGATCCTGGGCGGAGTGGGGAGCGCTGCCCGGTCTTCCCGTGGAGACAGGACCGGTGTGAACAGTCAACGGTCAACGGTCAACGGTGAGCTCTCGGCTCCGCCCCCACGGCACGCGCGCCTCCTGGCAATCTGGCTGGGACTCGGTGCGATGGCGGTCGTTCTCGCCGCAGTTCCTTCCACCCTCTTCGACCTCGACCGATTCGGTGCGCCCAAGGAGCTCGCGCTTCATCTCACCGCGCTCGGTGCGCTGATTCTGCTCGCTCGCGGGGGGACCGGGCGACCCTCGCTGGTCGCGGCGGAAATCCCCCTGGTCGGGTTCGCTGTCTGGAGCGCACTGTCCGCGCTCTTCGCGACCAACCATTGGCTGGCGACCCGCGCGCTGGCCATCACCGTCTCCGGCCTCATCATCTTCCACGCCGGGTACCGTGTCGCGCGGCAGGGCGCGGGGCCCTGGCTCATCCGTGGACTGTCGATTGCCTTCGTGATCGCGGCGCTGACCGGCCTCGCGCAGGCCTATGGGGTCGACCTCTCGATCCTGGCCGATAGCCGTGCCCCGGGCGGAACACTCGGCAACCGGAACTTCCTCGCCCATCTGATCGCGATCGGCGCTCCGATCATTCTGCTGCAATTGGCCGAAGCGGGAGGTCCGCGCCGCGCGATCATGGCGGCGGGCTGCTTCGGTGTCATGCTCGCGACGCTGGTGCTGACCCGGTCGAGGGCTTCCTGGCTGGCCATGATGGTGAGCTGTGGAGTGATGCTCGTGGCGTGGCTCGTCGCCCGGCGCGGCCGGACTCTCGCTCCCCGGGGCCGGCTGAAGGTTGGCCTCGTCGCGGTTCTGCTCGGCGTCGCGGCGGCGGTCGCGCTTCCGAACCGGCTCACCTGGAAATCCGATTCGCCCTATCGTGACACCGTGCGGGACCTCACCAACTACCGGGAAGGATCGGGCCGGGGCCGGCTGATCCAGTATCGCAACAGCGCGCGCCTCGTCGCGATGGATCCGGTCTTCGGCACCGGACCGGGGAACTGGCCGGTGAAGTACTCGCTGGTGACGACACGAGGCGATCCCTCGTTTGCCGCGGTGGACCCGATGCCCACCAATCCGTGGCCGAGCAGCGACTGGGTTGCGTTCCTGAGCGAGCGCGGCGCCGTCGCGGTGCTGCTGCTCCTCACGGCTCTCGCGGCCATGGGGGTGACCGCGGCGCGGCGGCTGCGCCACGAAGATCTTTCGATCGTCCGGCGCGCCATCACGCTGCTCGGTGTGCTGGCCGCGACGCTGGTGACCGGAGCCTTCGACGCCGTGCTCCTGCTCGCGCCGCCGACGCTGCTGGTCTGGGCCACCGCGGGAGTGCTGCTGCCGGAAAGCAGAGGTGCGGGAGCGCTTCCCGCGGGACGCAAGCGTGTGGCGGCCGTCGCGGTGATCGGTCTCCTGCTCGCGGTGGGCAGGAGCTGGGGCCAGGTCCGGTCCATCGCGCTGGCGGGGCCGGGGTGGCCGGTCGAACGGCTGGAGCGCGCCGTTCGCATGGACCCGGGCAGTTACCGTCTGCATCTCATGATCGCGCAGCGGACCGGGTGTGCCCGGGGAGCTCGGCACGCGGTGGTGGCGGCGCGGTTGTTTCCGTATCTCCCGGCCCCGAAGCGGAGGATGGCGCAGTGCGGCATTCGATGAGAGCCATCAGCCATCAGCCATCGGCCAGTCGCGAAGGGCTGAAGGCTGAAGGCTGAGGGCTGAAGGCTCCCTGCGGGTGTAAATTGCCCCGATGGAGCCCGACCCCCCCGAAACGCCTGAGCCGCCCGAGTCTCCGGTAGCCCTCGCGGCCACCGATCGCCCGTTGCCGCTTCGCCTCGCGACGATCGAGGATGAGCGCGCCCCTGACGGGATGGCCTGCATCGGCTCCTTCCTCGGTCCGAAGCTCGTCGCCCGCTGCGTGGTCCCCCCCGACGCGGCGGCCTTTCTGCTCGAGCGGGGTCTCTTTGCCCAGCCGGTCCGTCTCGCGCTCGCCGCGCGGGAAGAGCCACCCGGCCTCCAGTGCCAGCTCTTCGCTCTGGTCGACCTTCCCAGCGACTTTTTCGAGTCCGCCGAGGAAGACGAAGAGGGTGCCTCTCCCTGGGCCGAGAGCGTGCCCGGGACCGCCTACGATCGCGCCGTCCAGGACGGTCCTATCCCCGGGAATCCCGCGAACGGCGGAGCGCTGGCGGAAATGGATGAGGATGAAGCAGACGAGGAGGACGCGGACGACGACGAGGAAGAAGACGAGGACGAGGACGACGACGATCTCCCCCACGACCGGCAAGCCGCGGTCTTTCTCGGACAGATCATCCGGTTCGAGCATGACCGGAAGCATCCGGACGACCTCGCCCTCGAGACGATGGATGTGCTCCGCACGATCGTGCAGGGCGACGTGAGCGAGGTGGTGGACAAAGTCCTCGAGGACCTGCTGGGCGAGGCCGGCCCGCCGTGACGGTCCCGATCGCCAGCCGCGGGTACGCCCATCCCGAGGTGCTCGTCTCCACCGAGTGGGTGGCGGCGCATCTCGAGGATCCCGCGGTCCGGTTGCTCGAATCCGACGAGGACGTCCTGCTCTATGACGCGGGACACCTCCCCGGCGCGCAGAAGCTGGACTGGGTGGAGGACCTGAACGATCCGGTCCTGCGGGAGTACATCGGCCGTGAGGAAATGGAGCATCTGCTCCGCGCCAGGGGAATCAGCGCCGAGACCCGGATCATCCTGTACGGAGACCGCAACAACTGGTGGGCGACGTACGCCTTCTGGGTGCTCCGTCTCTTCGGGGTCGAGCGGCTCGCCATCATGGACGGAGGGCGGCAGCGCTGGCTCGACGAGGGCAGACCCCTGGTCACCGACCACCCCGCCGTCATGCCGGGACACATTTCGGTGGGCGAGCGGAAGGAGGGTCCCATTCGGGCCTTCCGTGACGAGGTGATGGCACACGTGCGAGCGGGGCGGCGACTGGTGGACGTGCGAAGCCCCGAGGAATTCCGGGGTGAGCGCCTCCACATGGCGGAGTATCCCAACGAGGGCGCCCTCCGGGGGGGCCACATTCCCGGCGCACGCAATGTCCCCTGGGCACGAGCGGTGGATCCGGAGACGCATTGCTTCCGTACCGCCGCGGAGCTCGCGGCCATCTACGAGCGCGAGCAGGGACTCTCGCCCGGCGAGGAGATCGTGGTCTACTGCCGGATCGGCGAGCGATCGTCCCACACCTGGTTCGTGCTCACTTACCTGCTCGGATATCCCACGGTGCGCAACTACGACGGCTCGTGGACCGAGTGGGGCAACGCGGTGCGCGCGCCGATCGAGCGGCCGTGATCTCCTACGAGCTGTACAAGGTCATCCACCTCGTCGGGGTGATCGTGCTGTTCAGTGTCCTCGGCGGAGCGATGGTCCACGCCATGAACGGGGGCACGGCGTCGACGAATGCCGCGCGCCGCATCATTACCGTCCTGCACGGCATCGGACTGATCCTCGTGCTCGTCGCCGGCTTCGGGCTGCTCGCGCGGCTCGACCTGATGAACGGCGGCGTTCCGCTCTGGGTCGTCGGCAAGCTGATCATCTGGCTGGTGGCCGGCCTCCTGCTGACCGTCCCCCGGCGCAACCCGGCCCTCGCGCGCCCGATTCTGCTCGCCGGGCTTCCATTCCTCGCCGCCGCCGCCGCGTGGCTCGCCGTGTACAAACCAGGCAACTGAACCAGGCCATCGACATGACCACATCAACCGCTCCGGTCGCGGGAGAGCGCATCCGCCTCGAAGGCACGGCGCTCCAGGTCCCCGACCATCCCATCATTCCATTCATCGAGGGCGACGGCACCGGACCCGATATCTGGCGGGCCTCGCGGCGGGTGTTTGACGCCGCCATCGCCAAGGCGTACTCCGGCAGCCGGGGAATCGTCTGGCGCGAAGTCCTTGCCGGCGAAAAGGCGAAGAACCAGGTCAACGACTGGCTCCCCGAGGAGACCCTCGACGTCATCCGGTCACACCTGGTCGCGATCAAGGGTCCGCTGACCACGCCGGTGGGTGGCGGGATCCGCTCGCTCAATGTGGCGCTTCGCCAGCAGCTCGATCTCTACGCCTGCGTGCGCCCGGTGCGCTGGTTCGAGGGCGTCCCGTCTCCCGTGAAGGATCCCGGCGCGGTGGACATGATCATTTTCCGGGAGAACACCGAGGACATTTACGCCGGAATCGAGTACCAGGCCGGCACCGAAGCGGCGCGGAAGGTCGTGGCGTTCCTCAATGGAGAAATGGGCGCCAAGTCGATCCGGTTTCCCGAGACCAGCGCGATCGGAATCAAGCCGGTGTCCTCCGACGGCTCCAAGCGGCTGGTACGCGCCGCCATCGATCATGCCATCGCGCAAAAACGAAAAAGCGTCACGCTGGTGCACAAGGGCAACATCATGAAATACACCGAGGGCGGCTTCCGCGACTGGGGATATGAAGTCGCCAGACAGGAGTATGGCGCGGTCGAAATCGACGGGGGACCGTGGTGCCGGTTGTCCAACGGCATCGTGGTCAAGGACGCGATTGCCGATGCTTTCCTCCAGCAGATCCTGCTCCGCCCCCGGGACTATGACGTCATCGCGACGCTGAATCTGAACGGCGACTACATCTCCGACGCGCTCGCCGCGCAGGTCGGCGGCATCGGCATCGCGCCGGGCGCGAACATCAATTACCTCACCGGGCACGCGATCTTCGAAGCGACCCACGGAACCGCCCCGAAATACGCGGGCCAGGACAAGGTCAATCCGGGCTCCGTCATTCTCTCCGGGGAGATGATGCTCCGGTACCTCGGCTGGGCCGAAGCCGCCGACCGGGTGATCAGTGCTCTGGACCGCACGATTGCCCAAAAACGAGTCACCTACGATTTTCACCGGCAAATGGACGGCGCGACGCTGCTCCGCACCAGCGAGTTCGCGGAGGCGATGGTCGAGAACATGTAGCGGCCGTGCATCCAACGTGGGGGCCGTACCCCGACACTGTACTCCACTTTCCCGAGGCCGGCTTGGACGTCGATCTACGCCGGACACTCTCGCCGCACGACCGAGCCGCCCTGGCCCGCCTGGGCCTGGGAGGACCGTTTGCCGTCGTCACCGCCTGCAATCCGATGGGCCGTTTCGCAGGGGAACCGGCCAATTCCCGGCGGCACGCGGTGCTCTCTGCTCTGGTACTCTGGCGATACCCTGACGCCGTGCGTGCCGAGGGTCGCGGGCGTCCGGAACCCATCTCGAACCGGGCTGGGCCCTGCCGGTTTCTCTCGCAGAAGTGAGAGAACTGGCGGCCCGATTCTTCCAAAAGGGAATCTACTGGGTTGATGGTGATCATTTTTTCATCGAACCGGTGCTCGCCGCCGTGCCGGCCGTCGAGCTGCCCATCGCGGGCGCTTCTGTATGATTTCCGGAGACCGCATGCGCCCTGACCCGGCCGATGCGCCGCCGTTGGCGCGTGACTACGCGGACTTTCTGACCGCGTTGTCCGCCGCTTTTCAGCGGGCGCAGATGTATCCCGAAGGACATCCGACGCTCGACCGGGCGATCGAGCAGGTCGTGCTCCACCTCGCGCCGGTCCTCGCCGATCGCCCCGCGGCGGCGTTTGCCGTAGCGCCCACTCAGCTCTTCGTCGGGACCGCCGCGACCGATCCCGAACATCCGCTTCTCCGCGAGCTGGCCGGCCGGCTCTTCCGGCGCAACGTGGGTACCATCAAGCTGGCGCGGGGCGTAACCCGCGCCGAGCTCACCGAGCTGCTGACGGCGCTCAGCCGGGACGCTTCCGACCTGGTCAGGCTCCGGACCCCCCACCTCGATGTCGAGCCGTTGAATTTCGAAGGGCTCTCGCTCGACGACGAGATGTCGTCCGATGCCACCGCCATCTGGTCCGCGCTGGTCGGTGTCATGCTTGGCGAAAGGGAGAGCCCCGGCTCGGCCGCGGGCGCGCGGGGGGACCAGGTTGCGGTGTCGTTCGACGCCCTACCGCCTGACACGGCGCGCGACGGTGTCGTGATCGAGTACCTGCATCAGGCCGCCGAGGCCTCACAGGACCGCACCACGCCCCAGTCGCACGTGCTGCGGCGCCAGGTCAGTCACCTCCTCCGCGGGCTGCGGCCCGATACGATCGAGCGGCTGCTCCGCCGATCGGTCCAGGAAGAAGCGCCGCATCGGCTGTTGCGGAACCTGGCCGGCCTCACTGCCGCTCCGGCGGCGCTCGAGGTGCTGCATGCGGGGGCACGGATCGAGGGCCGCGAAATCTCGGCGCCGCTCTCCCGCCTGCTCGAGAAGCTCGCGCAGCACGCCGAGGACGGGCCCGCCGCGTCGCGCTACCTCGCCGGCAGCCAGTTTTTTGCGCTGGTGAACGACCTGATTTCCTCCTGGGAATCGCCCGGCACACCGCTGGTCGAGCCGGTCGATCATCTTCCGCTGCCGCTCGTGCCGGGCCTCTCGGGCATGGAAGCGTATCGGAGCGATCCGTTCCGTGTGCTCACCATGCAGCTGGATATGGGGGAGCTGGGCCAGTCGGCGGAGCGCGCGGTGGGGACGATGGTGGCGCGCGGGGCGGTACGTCCGCTGGTGGATCTCATGACCCTGCTGCCGGCGGATGATCCGCTCGCGCGGACGTATCGGCCCATGCTCGCGGGATCCGGAGCGCTCGCGGCGTTGCTCACGGCGACGCCGGTCGATGCGGAGTCGGTGGAGCGGCTTGCGCCCGAAGTCGGGTCGCCGGCGATCCCGATGCTGCTCGACTGCCTCGCCACCTCCGAAGAACGAAGCCTCCGGCGCCGCGTCCTCCAGCTTCTGGCGCACTTCGGAAATGAGGTTGTGCCGCACGTCATCGAGCGGCTCGCGGGCGCGCCCTGGTTCGTGCAGCGAAATCTCCTGCGATTGCTCCAGATGCTTCCCGATCCACCTCCGGTGTCGCTCGCCGTGGAATACTCCCGGCACACCGATCCGAGGGTGCGGGTCGAAGGTTTCCGGCTGCTCATGCGGCATCCCGAAGCGCGCGCGCGCGGGATCATGGAAGGTCTGTCCGATCCCGACTCCTCCGGAGTGCGGGTGGCGGTCATGGCCGCCGGAGAAGATTGTCCCCCCGCGGCGGCGCCGCTGCTCCTGCGCGGACTCGCGGAGGGCCGCATCGAGCCCGGACTGGTCCCCTCGGCCATTCGTGCCCTGGGGCCGATGGTGATGGAGCCGGGAGTTATCGAGGTGCTGCTCTCGTACGGAGGACGGAGGCTTCCCCTCCTCGGATGGCGCGTCGCGGTGAAGTCGAAGGAGACGCTGGCGGCGCTCTCCGCCCTGGCCCGCCACTGGCGGGAAGACCCCCGGGCGGCGCAGCTGCTCGCCCGGGCAGCGCGGCACGACGACTCCGACATCCGGCAGGCGGTGAGCCCATGAGCCCCACCGAGCGCTGGCTGCACGCGTTCGGTCACGCCCTCGCGGCCCATTCGCTGTACGGGGTGGGGCATCAGGCCCGCAGGGAATCGAGTGCCCGCCTCCTGGCCGCGCTCAACGAGCTCTTGCGCTCCGATTTGCGGCCGACCTTCACCTTTCTCGATGACACGGTGATTTACCGGTCGCTCCCGGTGCACGGCCTGCGGGAGTGGAGCTGGGGACGGCGTCTCGGTGCGGTTGGTGTGCGCCGGATCGAGTTCACCGCCGACGCAACGCCGCACGCAATGGACGACTTTCTCCTCACGCTCCATCAGCGGCTGTCCGGCGAGCAGCCGCAGGAATTGCTGCCGCGGTGGCCCGGCATCGAAGCCGGTGACGTGAGCGTGGAAAGCGAGCCGCGGCCGGTGCACGCGGCGGCGGAACCGGGCGGGACGGCGATCGGACTGGAGGAGGAAGTCGGCGCGATCCGATTCGTCTGTGACCGGGTCGCCGCGGGCGAGCCGCTTCCGATGGATGAGATCGCCGGCGTGGTCCGGTCGCTCACCGTTGCGCTGCACCGCGACGGCGAGCTCCGGGTGCCGCTGCTTGCCGATTCCGGGAACGGGGACCACCTCGCGTACCACGCGGTGAACACCGCGGTGCTGGCGATGAGCTTTTCGGAATGGCTCGGCCTGGGCGGAAGCGACATGCGTGCGGTGGGCCGCGCCGCCTTGCTGCACGACATCGGCATGGCGCGAGTGCCGCGCGAGGTCTTCCGGGACGAGGCGCTGAGTGATGAAGGGCGCTCCAGTGTTGCCCGGCATCCCGAAGACGGTGCGCGCCTCCTGCTCCGGCAATCCCCCGACCTCGATCTCGCGGCCACCACCGCCTACGAGCACCACCTTCGGATGGACGGATCCGGCTACCCCAACCGGCGGTTTCACAAGGAGCCGCACTACATCAGCAGGGTCGTCGCCGTCTGCGGCGCGTACGATGCGCTGCGGTCGGAGCGCTGCTACCGCCCCGCCCGCGACGCAGCCACCGCGCTCCGGGAAATCGAGACCGGCCGCGGCTCCTCCTACGATCCCGCGGTGGCGACCTCGTTCGTCGAGATGATGCGGAAGTGGGGGGGGCGGGAAGTGGCGGCGACGGCGTAAAGGCGCAACGACGCAAAGGCGCAACGACGCAAGGTAGTTGTCAGTTACGTTGCGTCATTGCGTCTTTCCGTCATTGCGTCTGCCGCAAACACGACGGTCGCAATCCAGAGCAGATCCGCGACGAGTAAATGCGCCAGCTGCATCGCCGTCGGGGCCAGCAGGAACAGATTGGTGAGGCCGATCGCGAGCTGGAGCAGCACCAGGCTGGTCACCGCCCGTCCCCACGGTCCCTGCATCAGCGCGGGCCGTTTCCTTCCGACCGCCCAGATCATCACGCTGAGATAGATCCCCGTGAGCAGCGCGAGCACCGGGTGCAACACCCGGAGCCGGACCAGGAAATGGGCCGCCGGATCGGTATCGGCACGAAAGCCTTCGGCGACGGTCTTCGAGGGGAAGAGGGTATCGCCCAGCGCGGCGATCGCCCCCGTCATGCCGACGAGCAGGATCGCAACCAGACCGGCTGCGAGCAGCCAGCGTGCCTGGCCGGCATCCGGTGCGCCCGGGGATGTCCCTGGAGCGGACCAGTGCGCGGTGAGCGCCAGGGCGCCCAGGAGGAGGAAGGTGTTGAGCAGATGGGCGGCGAGATAGGCCGACCGTCCGAGGGAATCGTTGCTTCCCACCAGCCCGAGCAGGACGAGCCCGGCGCCGATCAGCGCTTCGATGCCGATGAAGGCGAGCGACCACGCCGCCGCCGTTCGTGCGCGGTGGCCCTTCGGAAATGCGCGGCGGCTCCACCAGAACAGCCCGATGACCAGCGACAGGGCCAGGCCGCTGGTCATGCGATGGGTGTACTCGATGACCGTGGCCGCCGCGGGAGCCTGCGGCAGCATCTCACCGTTGCAGAGCGGCCAGTGCCGGCCGCATCCCGCGCCGCTCCCGGTGGCGCGGACCAGCGCCCCCCAGAGAATCACGAACAGATTGGCCGCGACGACACTCCAGGCGTACCGCGAAAAGCGCATGCCTGAAAGGTAGCGGCGGCCGAGTCAGTCCCGCACGCGCGCCCGGAGCTTCTCCAGAGAATCGGCGGGAAGGCCGCGCGGCGCGATCAGGGTGTATCGCAGCTTGCCATCTTCGAGCTGCTGGGAGAGCACCAGCTCGCCGAACCCGGTCGCGTACACGACCCGCACCGCGTTGCCCAGCGACTCGAGCCGTTCCGGAATCAATCCTTCGATCAGGCGGAGCGAGCCGTCCAGTTTGCGAACGGCGTCGGGAAAGGTGATGGGCATGATCGTCGTCAGCTTCGCGCCCGCAACCCGTCCCTCCATCACGCCGGTCACTACCACTTCATCGAGCCGCAACTGGGGATCCCCGAGTCTCCGCGGCGGGGTCAGCTGTCCCACGGTGGGCGACGGAGCCGCGGGGGGCCGGGCGATCGAATCGACCTTCCGGGCCAGAGGCGCGGCGGCAGCGAGATTCGCGACGCCCGCGGAATCCTTCGCGACACTTCGCTCCCGCGTCGCTGCCTCCTGGGCCTTGTCGCGGAGCACAACTGCTCCACGCCGCTCGCTCCGGGGGGGAGCGGCGGGAGGAGGACTGCTTGGCCGCATCTTGGCCGCATCCCGAGGTGCATCGAGCAGCGCCGGCGCCGTCTCGGCAGAAGCAGCCGGCCCGAGTGCGCGTGCCGGCAGCTCCGGCGCCGAGGGCTCTCGCAGCTGCCCCGCGGGCATCGAGCCCCGCGCCGAGTATCCGAGCCCTACGGCCAGCACGAGAGTCGCGGCCCAGGCCAGATTGCGGGGCCACATCCGGCGAACCATCGTCGTTCCCTTTGCCCCGCCGCCGGATGACGCGGCGGGTACCTCGATCAAATCGATCAGCCGGTCCGACGTCTCCAGGAGCTCCTGCTCCTTGGCGAGCCTCGCGCGACACTCCGCGCAGGCACCGAGATGCGCCTGGATGGGAGGCAGCTCCGCCGACGGGATCTCTCCATCGAGCAGGGCGTGAATCATTCCTTCGTCAAGATGCGGCATGCTGCGTATCCTCTCCGGCCCGATAGGCCTCCACGAGCCGCCGGCGCGCGCGGGAAAGCGTCGTGCCGACCGCGCCGCGCGCCAGGCCCAAGGTGGCCGCAATTTCGTCGTAACTGAAGCCTTCTGCCTTGAGCAGAAGGGCTTCGCGATCCCGCTCCGTCAGCGAATCGAGCGCCGATCTCACCCGCGCGATCCGGTCGCCTCGATCCATGGATTCATCCGCGCCTTCGATGGCCTCGGGTTGCTCGGCCCGGTAGAGGATCAGCCGGCGATCCTGCCGCACCGCTTTCCGCCCCTCTTCGCGGACCAGATTGAGTGCGACCGCGAAGAGCCAGGGACGCGGGTTACGCGGCGGCGCCACCACGGCGCGCGCGAACGTCTCCTGCGCGATTTCCTCGGCGCGATCGCGGTCGCCGGTGCGCCGATAGAGCATGCGCACCAGCGACTCGTGGTACTCGGCAAACAGCTCGGCCATCACTCCGGTCATCTGCCCTCGAATGCCTTGAGGAAACTGTCCATCGCGCCCGGCGCCCACTCGGAGATTCCCCCCTCGGCAACCTTGAGACTCGCGCGCCGGCCGGCAAGAAGGATCGGGCTCCCGGCGGAGAGCGCGTCGCGGAGGCCGGGCCGCGCCTCAGCCAGGGCAAACCACGCTTTGCTGAAGGGTGCGATCGTCGTGATCTTGAGGCTGTCGCTGTGCCCCAGGTCGGTCCAGACGCCACTCCGCCGGCTCATCACCCGCCCGCCGACCCGCTTGACCTCTTCACGTCCGCGCGTGCCGGTACCGGCACCCGTGACCACGATCTCATCGAGACGGAGCTCGACCGCGCGTTCCGCCACCTGGAGGTTGGCACTCCCCGAAAGCTTTGCACTCGCCTTCGCGGCATCGAACGCCACGCCGCCCGTCATTTGCGACGCGTCGCGCGCGCCACTGGGTACCGGCGCACCCGCCGGGCGGCCGGCCAGAATCATCCCCGGCTCCTGTACCAGATACGAGGTGTATTCCGTCAGGATGCCGTAGCGGAGGCCGAGCTCCTTGACCCGATCGACCAGCGAGGGGCTCGCGCCTTCGAGGCGGATCTGCCGGGTGAGCTCCCCGATGCGGCGAGCGGCCCAGAGCGGCGGGACGTACGCGGCGTCATTCTCCTGCCGGCTGAATCTGGCCGAGATGGTGAACCGCTCCCGGCGGCCGTCGCGGGTTCCCTCGATCACCACGGGACCGCTCCCTTCACCCCGATATCGGGCGAGGATCACCAGCTCCTCGCCATAGAACAGGTCGGGAAGCGTCGCGGGGGCCTGCTCCTCGAATCGCACCGGAGACTCCACGATGCGAAGGTCGACCAGCGCCGGTCGCTCCAGCTTGGACAGGACACCGCCCACCGCATCTCCCACATCGGCACCCGGAGACACGTAGGTCGCGCTGCCGCGCCCTTCCACCGCGAGCCGGTCGAGGAGATAGGTGTTCACGTCGTGTCCCACGCCCACGGTGAAGATGCGCGCCCGTCCGATCCGGCCGGCGGCCGACGCGGCGATGCGATCGGGAGCCTGCTCTCCGACCGAGGGGAGTCCGTCGGTAAGAAGGAGAATCAGCGAGAGGCGCTCCGAAGCACCCCGGTCGGCAAGCGCCGCATCGACCGCGCCTTCGAGATTGGTCCCGCCGTTGGCGACGAGGTCGTCGACGAAGCGCCGGGCATCGGCCAGCGCGTCGCCGGTTCCGGGTGTCCAGCCTTCGCGGAAGTAGCGCACTCCGCTGCTGAAGGCGATCAGGCGGAAGCGATCGCGCGGCTGGACCATGCCGAGCGACTGCCGAAGCGCCGTTTTGGCCTGCTCCATCTTCTCACCACTCATCGAACCGGAGACGTCGACGACCAGGGTGAGATCGCGGGAGACCCGGGCATCGCCATCGGACGCGGGAGGAGAGAGAAAGAGCAGGGCGAATCCGTCTTCGCCCGGGTTCGCGTGGGTGAGCACCGTCCCGCCCACCAGGCCCCGGCGGAACGGGAGGACGAGGTCGACGTCGCCGCGGAGCGGCGGAGCGATCGTCACCCGGAGAACGCCGTCGCGCCGCGTGTCTTCGATCTGGTGCGTCGGAGAATACGGTGTGGCAAAGTCGTCGCCGCGGCGGATCTCGGCGGCGAAGGACACCGGCGCGTCACCGCGATCGCCGGCGGCGTAGCGAAGCCGCAACGCGTCGCCGTCCCGGCCGAGCAATTGAGTGTAGCGGAGAATGACGGTGCGGGTCTCACCCGGCTGGATCGGGAAGACCTGCGCCCGGATCAGGCCATGACCGACGAGGGTGATGAGCGCGGGGTCCTTCCGCCGCCGGACGATCTCCTCATAGATCGAGCGTGCCTGTCCGCTGGCCATCATCTCGCCCTTGAGCTCCTGCTCCCCCTGAAAGAGCGAGAAGTCGCTGAACGCCGCTTCTCCCGGGAGGGGATAGTGATAGGTGCCCTCGGCGATGCCCCCGCCGGTGTTCCGGAAGCGCTCGTGGACCTCGAAGCGCGCCACCCGTCCCTCGACCACTACCCGCACCGTCGAGCTTACCCGGGCGACGCTGGTGGGCCCCTGGGGGCGCGGACGCTCGATATCGATCCACCCCTGCGCGGAGAGCACTCCGGCAGGGGCCAGGCACAGCAGGAGGGCCAGCAGACGGGGGGACATGGCGCATTCTCCAGACTTTGGGTTCGGCGGGGAGATGCGCGGGTGGGGGATACTTACACAAACGGGTCCGGCGGCTGCCGGACCCGGGGGGTGTCATCGGCTGTGCAACGTCGGGATTCAGGGGCTCGGAATCGCTGCCGTTCCAGTCGCCGTGAAGGTCACGTCGAACTGCGACCCGATGCTCGCCGTCACCCGGTTGACTCCGGCAGTGAGGCCGAGCACGAGTGAGGTCGACGCCAGTCCTTGCGCGTCGGTGACGGTCTGGTCTTCCGTGACCGAGCCGCCCCCGGCGGTGACTTCCCACGACACGGTGAACCCTTCGACGGCCACGCCGGCCTGATCTTCGACTCGCACCACAAAAGGCTGTGGCAGGAGGGTTCCAATCAACGCGGACTGCCCGCTTCCCGAGACTCCGACGAGGACTGCAATTCGAGGCGCGGTGACGTCCGCGCAACTCGCAAGGATCATTGCGGCAAACATTGAGGCGAGGGCTATCCCCGCGCGGCCTGAACGACTCTGCATAACCGACCTCCGCATGAGTTACCGTCCCGATTCCAGCCGTCCGAACGATAAGGGGGCAAGTTCCGCGCCGAATGGAGGTTGCCCCACTCCGGGCGGGATTATCCTTGTCCGAAACGTCGGTGCTTTTGCTCCTCGAACCGGTGCTCAACCCGGTCTGGTCCTGGGCCATTCACGGTGAGATTCCGGGGACGGCGGCGCTGGTCGGTGGGGCCCTCGTTCTCGGGGCGACAATGGCTCGGGCGTGGTGGCCGAAAGAGCAGAAAGGCTTGACCGAAACGCTCTCGCCACACTAGTTTATGCGGCTTGCGGGACGGCGGGGACGGCACAACCTCGTGGTGGTTGTAGCTCAATCGGTTAGAGCGCCGGACTGTGGCTCCGGAGGTTGCGGGTTCAAGTCCCGTCAGCCACCCTGGTAGTGAGCGGAGGCCATAGGTCCGTAGCTCAATTGGTAGAGCACCGGTCTCCAAAACCGGGGGTTGCAGGTTCGATTCCTGCCGGGCCTGTCGACGACAGGGACCAGGCAGTCGGCAGTAGGCAACTAGTGCCGATTGCCCACTGCCCACTCCCTGCATTCATGGCGCTATCGTCTAGTGGCCTAGGACACAGCCCTCTCAAGGCTGGTACACGGGTTCGAATCCCGTTAGCGCTATGCCAGCCACGATGGGGCCCCATCGTCTAACGGTCAGGACACCACTCTTTCAAGGTGGTAATACGGGTTCGATTCCCGTTGGGGTCATCGGATCCGGGCCGGCGCCGCTAGCTCAATTGGCAGAGCAAGTGACTCTTAATCACTAGGTTGTAGGTTCGATTCCTACGCGGCGCATAACAGACGCAGACGGAAAGGCGCAACGACGCAAGGTGATCTTGCCGCGTGGCGCCTTTTCCTTTGCGTCTTAGCGTCTTTGCGTCTTTCTTCCCGTCATGGCCATCCTCGTCACCGGCGGCGCGGGGTACATCGGCAGCCACACCTGCCTCGAGCTGCTCCGCGCCGGACACGATCTCGTCGTCGTCGACAACCTCTCCAACAGCCACGCCGAGGCGCTGGCGCGGGTGCGTGCGCTGTCGGGGCGGGACTTCACTTTCCACCAGGAAGATCTTCGCGACTCCGCTGCGATGGCCAAGGTCTTTTCCGCGGGGAAGATCGACTCCGTGATTCACTTCGCGGCGCTCAAGGCGGTCGGGGAGTCGGTCGAGAAGCCGTTGCTCTACTGGGACAACAACGTCGCCGGGACGCTGGTCCTGCTGCAACAGATGGAAAAGGCCGGTGTCCGGACGATGGTGTTCAGCTCGTCCTGCACCGTCTATGGCAACCCCGCCTCGGTGCCGATCCGCGAAGATGCGCCGCTCTCCGCCGTGAATCCGTACGGGATGACCAAGCTCACCAACGAGCGGATGCTGCACGACGTGCACCGCGCCGACCCCGCCTGGAACATCGCGCTGCTGCGGTACTTCAATCCGGTCGGCGCCGATCCGAGCGGCACCATCGGAGAGGATCCCAACGGGATCCCCAACAACCTCGTCCCGTACGTCTCCCAGGTGGCGATCGGCAAGCATCCCGAAGTTCTGGTGTTCGGCGGGGACTACCCGACCAGGGACGGCACCGGTGTCCGCGACTTCATCCACGTCACTGATCTCGCCATCGGACACCTGAAGGCGCTCGACCGGCTCCGCGCGCGATCCGGATTTCTGACGGTGAATCTGGGAACAGGAATCGGCTACTCGGTGCTGGAGATGATCCAGGCATTCGAGCGGGCCAGTGGGCGGACGATACCCTACCGGATCGTCGACCGCCGCGCGGGCGACGTCGCCGAAGCCTGGGCCGATCCGACACTGGCAAAGCGCGAGCTCGAGTGGATGGCAACGCGAGGGCTGGATGAAATGTGCAGAGATGCGTGGAATTGGCAGGTGAAGAATCCGAATGGCTACGCGTAGGGACTGGGCAGTGGGCAGTAGGCAGTAGGGAACGGCGGTTGCCTCTTTGCCCACTGCCTACTGCCTACTGCCTACTGCCTAACTCTGTACTCCCTCCAGCAGCGATCTCACCCGCGGTAGCGCAGCTTCGATATCCTGCAACGACACCGCCCCCGCCGATAGCCTGAACCACCCCGACTCCCCAGATAGGCCAAACGCCTGGAACGGCACCACCGCCACACCAGCCCGCTCGAGCAGAAGCTTCCGGATTGCTTCGTTGTCGGCGATCGTCCCTCCCTCGAAGTGCCGTCCGGCCAGATCGAGCTGCAGCGACACATACATCGCCCCCTCCGGACGCACGCAATCGACCGGGAAGCCCTCGTCGCGCAACGCGGTAAAGCCCGTGTGGAGTGCGCCGAGGCGCGCGAAAAGCGCCGCGCTCATCGACGCGCGGAACGCGGCGATGCCGGCCGGGTCCCGGAGGAAGGCGGCGGTCGCGACCTGCTCCGGCCTCGGCGCCCATGCCCCGACATGGCCCAGGAAATCCTTGAGACGCGAGATGATCGCCGGCGCGCCGAGGGCCCAGCCCACCCGGAGGCCGGTGGCGGCGAAGGCCTTGGAAATCCCGTCCACGACCACCAGCCAGGGCGCCATCTCAGGCACCATGGCCAGCGGATGGGGATGATCGAGCCCGTCGAAGAGCAGCGAGCCGTACATCAGATCGTAGAGCACGAACAAGGGGCGCCGTCCCGATGTTGCCCGGCGCGCGTTCTCCGCGACGACCGCTTCGAGAATGGCCCGGAGCTCTTCGGCGGGCAGCACGGTGCCGGTCGGGTTTCCCGGCGAACAAAGACAGAGCAGGGTGGCTTCGCCGAGCCAGGGCGCCACCTCGTCGGCCGTCGGCTGGAAGCCCCGCTCCCGGTCCGCCGAGATCACCCGCTCCCGTGCGCCCACGAACCCCGAATAATGGTCGTTGTTCCAGCTGGGGACCGAGTAGAGGACCGTGTCTCCCTCGTCCACCAGGCAGCGTACCGCGCCGTAGATCGCGGGCCGGCCGCCCCCGGTGATGACCACGGATTCGAGGGGATAGCTGACCCCGTGCTCCCGCGCCACATACTCCATGACTGCCTGCCGGAGCGCCAGCAGTCCGTCGCTCGGCGGATAGTTGGTTTCGCCCGCGGTGAGGGCCTGGATCAGCAGATCCTTGAGCGGAGCTGGAATCGGAAACTGGCGTGGATCGAAATCGCCGACCGTGAGATTGCACACGGCCCGCGTGGCGGAGGCGGCCCGGACTTCCCCCGCGATTCTGAGGATTTCCGAGCCCCGGAGCCGCCGCGCCATGTTCGAGAGCGCCGCCCCGAGGGGAGCCTGATCTCCAAAATCAAGACGACCGAGCGGGGTGGCGACTGTCATATCGGAAAGGTAGCGGACGATAATGTTTTAGGTAACTTTAGGGCTCGATTCAGCAGCCTCAAGTCGGCCTGCAGGAGGACTCGTGCACATTCTCGTTGTCGAGGACGACGTTCGGACCGTTGGTTTCCTTCAGCAGAGCCTCGAGGAAGACGGCCATTCGGTGGATGTCGCGCTGGACGGACGCACGGCTCTCGCCAAAGCCAGAGCCAAGCCACCCCACGACCTGATCGTGCTCGATATCCAGATCCCGGAGCCGAATGGACTGGAAGTCTGCACCACCATCCGGCAGGAGGGGATCACCGCACCGATCCTGATCCTGACTGGCCGGGACACCCCGCAGGACGTCGCGATCGGGCTCGACGCCGGGGCCGACGATTATCTGGTCAAGCCCTTTGCTCTGGTCGAGCTCCTGGCCCGGGTCAGGGCGCTGACCCGTCGCCAGGCACAGCCCGGGGTCAAGGGCATTCTGCAGGCAGGCTCCCTCGAGCTCGACCGCCTCAAGCGGAGCGTACGGCGGAGCGACCGGGTTATCCCTCTCGCGCCGCGCCAGTTCCGGCTCCTCGAATATCTCATGCTCCACACCGGCCGCGCCGTCAGCCGCTCCGAGCTGCTTCGGGAGGTCTGGAACCTGAATTTCGATCCGGAATCGAATCTGGTCGACGCGCATATTTCCACCCTCCGGAGCGCTCTGGAGCGCGCCGGAGAGCCGCGACTCATTCACACCGTTCGTGGGGTGGGCTACACGCTCAAAGCCGATCCGTCCTGAAATGCGGTCGTTCCGCTCTGCGCTGGCATTGCGCGTCGCGGTCCAGGCGCTCGTGCTGTCGGCGGTGGTGCTGGTCGGCGCCACGCTGATCCTCCGGGCCTACCTCCTCTCGGCGGTGGACGCATCCCTCAGGGGGATCGCCGAGATCGAGGCGCAGAGCGGTACCAGCAAAACCGACGCTCAGTTCACCTTCCACACCGGGACGTTCCCGCGGGCTCCCACCGACCCCGTACAGCAGCTGAGTCCATGGGCGCAGCTCCTGGCGCCGGACGGAAGACCCCAGGTCTGGAGCACGAACCTCCCCGCTGCTATGCCGGTCCCACGCAGGGCAGCCCTGGAGGCTCGTCAGGGCGGGGTCAGCTTTGCCACCCACGAGGTTGGCGGCATACCGGTCCGGACCGTGATCTATTCGCTCGGCCTGGTGAGCGAGCGACACGCCGGGCAGCTCCTTCAGATCACCGAGTCGCTCGAGCCCATGCGGGGGACGCTGTGGACCTTTATCTGGCTCCTCGCGGTGCTCGGCGTGCTGGGTACCGGACTCGCCTGGGCCGCCGGATGGGGGATCGCCGGCAGGGCCCTGCGGCCGGCGCTCGAGATCACCTCGGAGGCGGAATCCATCGGGGTGAACGAGCTGGGCCGGCGCGTCACCGAGAATCGCGATTTGATCGAGTTCAACCGGATGGCGGTCACCTTCAACGCGCTGCTGCAGCGGATCGAGCACGCGGTGACCGGAACCCGGCGATTCACTTCCGATGCGAGTCATGAGCTCCGGGCGCCGCTGACGGTGCTCCGGGGTGAGCTCGAGCTCGCCCTCACCCGTCCCCGCACCGCCGCGGACTACGAAGACGTGATCCGCCGCTGTCTGGACGAGGTGCTCAGGCTGGTGCGCCTGGCCGACGACCTGCTGACGCTCACCCGGGTGGAGGGAGGAGTCGTCGGGAGCAAGCGGGCGGCGGTGGACCTCGACGATGTGGCCGCCCGCGCGGTGGCGCGGAAGGCGGGGCTCGCCGCCAGTCGCGGGGTGCTCGTCGAGCTCGAGGGGACGGCGGGCACCGTCCAGGGCGACGCCGACCTCCTGCTTCGCGCGGTGGACAGCCTGCTGGAGCACGCCATCATGGCTTCGCCGCGCGATGGCAAGGTTCGTGTCGTGCTTGCGGACGGGGATGGACGCTACCTGCAAGTCACCGACAGCGGGCCGGGACTCAACCGGGACGAAGTCTCCGGCGTCTTCCAGCGGTTCTATCGCTCGAACCGGCCCCGCTCCGCCTCGGACGAATCGGGCCTCGGCCTTCCGATCGCGCGGGCGATCGCGCTGAGCCACGGCGGAACGTTCGATTACGTGGGCAATGACCCGGGGGCCTCGTTCCGGCTCTGCTTGCCGGTGCCACGAGCGTGAGAAGACGCAACGGCGCAGTGACGCAAGGGCGCAAACATTCAAAGGCGCAATGAGACTCCACGCGAGCACAGGAGCCGTTCCCCTGTGGATGCTTTTGGCTGGTGCGCCGCTGGCGAGCCAGAGCACCACTCTCGATCCGGCGCTCGCCCTCCGGGTGGACTCGATCTACTCCCGCTTCACGGCGCCAGGCTCCCCCGGCTGTGCGCTGGGCATTTCGAGGGGCGGCAGCTACACTACCCGGGGCTATGGACTCGCCAGCATCGAGCTCGGCGTGCCGATCACCCCCTCGACCGTCTTCGATATCGGCTCGGTTTCCAAGCAGTTCACCGCGATGGCCGTGGTGCTCCTGGCCCAGGACGGCAAGCTTTCCCTCGACGACGAAATCCAGAAGTTCGTGCCGGAGGTGCCGCGATACGCCGCGCCGGTGACCATCCGGCAGCTCCTTCATCACACCAGCGGGCTCCGCGATTACATCGACATTCTCGGCTGGAGCGGAATCGGCGATGAGGCGGTGACCACCGACGCGGATGCGCTGCGTGCGATCTCCCGGCAGAAGGCCACCAACTTCGCACCCGGCTCGGAGTTCCTCTACAGCAACAGCGGCTTCTTTCTCCTTTCCGTTATCGTGAAGCGAGCCAGCGGAGTCTCCCTCCGCGACTTCGCGGCCCGCCGAGTTTTCGCACCGCTGCAGATGACCCACACGCAGTACGTGGACCGGCACGAGATGATCGTGCCGGGGAAAGCCGGCTCGTACGGACAAGGGGCCGGCGGAGAATTCGTGCTCGCGCTCGCCAATTGGGAGCAAACCGGCGACGGCGCGGTGAACACGACGGTCGAGGACCTGTTCAAGTGGGACCGGAACTTCGAAACCGGGACGGTAGGCGGCGAGGTGGGATTGCGCGAGATGCAGACAGCCGGCGTGCTGACCGGCGGCAAGTCGATTACCTACGCACTCGGTTTAACGGTCGACAGCCTTCGGGGCGCGCGCCGGGTGTCCCATGGAGGCGCCTGGGCGGGCTTCCGGGCGCATCTGCTCCGGTTTCCGGATCAGAAGGTCTCCCTCATCTCGCTGTGCAATCTGTCCACCAGCAATCCCGGGTTATTGAACCAGCGGGTGGCGGAGCTGCTGCTCGCGGGCACGCTGGGGCCGGCGGAGCCGTTCACGGCGTTCCGCCCGTCCAGCACCGAGCCATTCCGCCCGCCACCAGAGACCCTCGCCGGTATGACGGGCACCTATCACAGTGACGAGCTGCTGGCCGACTGGGTGGTCACCGTCCGCGGTGACTCGGTCCTCGTCCGGCCGGGTCTGGGCGCCGAGCTCCCGCTCCGACCCACGGGCCCCGGAATCTTCAACGCCTTCGGAACCCGCGTGGGACTCGTCCGCACCGGAGATCGTGTCACCGGTCTCACGCTCGACAACCGCGGTCTCCGCAACTTCCAGCTCACGAAAGTCACTCCATGATTCAGCGGACGCTGCTGCCGCTCTTTTTGCTTGCCCTTCCCGCCTCGGCGCAAACGCCGGCGGCGGGGCAACAGAAGGATCTCGACGCCCGGCTCGCCTTGGTGCTTCCGAAGGTCGTGACGTGGCGGCGGGACATCCACGAACATCCGGAGCTCTCCAACCGGGAGGTCCGAACGGCGAAGCTCGTCGCCGATCAGCTCACCAGCCTCGGCCTCGAGGTTCGAACCGGCGTCGGGAAAACCGGCGTGGTCGGCGTGCTGCGCGGCGGAAAGCCAGGCCCGGTGGTGGCACTCCGCGCCGACATGGACGCCCTCCCGGTCACCGAGCTGGTGGATCTGCCGTTCAAGTCGACGGTGCGGGCCGAGTTCAACGGCCAGCAGGTCGGTGTCATGCACGCCTGCGGGCACGACACCCACGTCGCCATGCTGATGGGCGCGGCGGAGGTGCTGGCGGGCATGCGGGCGAATCTCGCCGGCACGGTGAAATTCATCTTCCAGCCCGCCGAGGAGGGCGCGCCCCGCGGCGAGCGGGGCGGCGCCGGGCTGATGATCGAGGAAGGCGCGCTGGAGAATCCGTCGCCCGCCGCGATCTTCGGCCTGCACGTCTGGCCCGATGACGTGGGGACCATCAGCTACCGGAGCGGCCCGATGATGGCGGCCTCCGATCAGCTGTACATCACCATCAAGGGGAAGCAGACCCATGGGGCGCAGCCGTGGGGAGGCATCGATCCGATCGTCGTGGCATCGCAGGTCGTACTGGGGCTGCAGACGATCGCCAGCCGGCAGATCAATGTCACCCGGCAGCCGGCCATCATCACCGTCGGCCTGATCCAGGGCGGGACCCGGTTCAACATCATTCCCGACAGCGTGGTGCTGCAGGGCACGGTGCGCACCTTCGACGAAGAGATGCGGCGGGACATCAAGGGGCGGATCCGCCGGACGGTCGAGTCGATCTCGGCGAGCGCCGGCGCCACCGGCACGGTGGACTTCGGCACCGGAAACAATCCGGTCACCTTCAACGATCCCGCGCTCACCGCGAAGATGCTGCCGACCCTCGAGCGGGTCGCGGGTCCGGGCAACGTGAGCATCGGCGAGCTCTCGACCCCGGCGGAAGATTTTTCGCTGTATCAGCAGCGGATTCCCGGTCTGTTCATCTTCCTGGGCATTGTTCCCAAAGGCCAGGACAAGACCAAGGCCCCGCGGAATCATTCTCCGAATTTCTTCGTCGACGAGGCCGTGCTCCCGCTGGGGGTGCGGACCCTCGTCAGTCTCGCACTCGACTGGCTCGCCGCGAATCCCATTCAGCCCGCACGGTGATCGCATGATCCACGGCGCCGCAGAGCTCGGGAAACCGACGGCAGCCGCGCGTCCGGAGCTCGTCCGAACCATCGGGCGCTGGGCACTCGCCGGTCTCGTCATCAATGGAGTGATCGGCAGCGCCATCTTCGGCATGCCATCCCTGATCGCCGCCAAGCTGGGCCGCGCCGCACCCTGGGCGTGGATCCTCGCCGCCGTGCTGATCGGCATCGTCATCGCATGCTTTGCCGAGGTGGCGTCCCGGTTTCGCGATGCCGGGGGTCCCTACCTTTACGTCCGGGAAACGTTCGGACGCTTCGCCGGCATTCAAACCGGCTGGATGGCCTACCTCGCGCGCCTCACCGCCTCGGCTTCGGTCGCCAACCTGTTCGTGATCTACCTGGGGGAATTCTGGCCCGGCTTCAGTCAGCGCGCCGTCGGCGTCGCGGTGCTCGCACTCCTGCTGGGAACACTCGCATCGGTGAACTATCGAGGGGTGGGGCAGGGTTCCCGGGTCAGCAGCATCATCGCAGCGGCCAAGCTCACCGGGCTCGGACTGTTCGTCATCCTCGGCCTGGTCTGGATGAGCAGCCATGGTGCGGTGGAAGCACCACCGGCACCGGCGGGAACGGGCCCATGGCTCGAAGCACTGCTCATTCTGGTGTTCGCATACGGCGGCTTCGAAGCCGCGCTGATGCCGCTGGCCGAGGCGAAGGACCCCGAGCGCGACGCGCCGGTGGCGCTGTTCACCGCGCTGGCCGCGTCGGCGGTCATCTACACACTGGTCCAGGTCGTGGTGACCTGGACCCTTCCCGATGCCGCGGCGCAACCCCGGCCCGTGGCGGCCGCCGCGAGCGTGTTCCTGGGTCCCGTTGGAGGCGCGCTGATGGCGGTGGTCGCACTGACTTCGACTTTCGGCTACCTGGCCGGAGGGATGGTCAACGTTCCCCGGCTCACGTTTGCGATGGCGGAGCAGGGCGAACTGCCCCGGCTGTTCGCCGCGGTGCACCGGATCTTCCGGACCCCGTACCTGTCCATCATCTGCTATGCGCTGCTGACCTTCGTGCTCGCCACCAGCGGAAGTTTTCTCAAGAATCTGACGCTATCGGTCGTGGCGCGGCTCATCACCTATGGGCTGGTCTGCGCGGCGCTTCCCGTGCTGCGCGCGCGGGACGGGACGCCCGCGGCCGCTCCGCGCGCGGCGTTCCGCCTCGCCGCGGGACCTGTCTTCGCGGTCCTGGGCGTGCTCGGGATGGTCGTGGTTGCGACCCAGGTGAGCCGGAGCGAGGCGATCGTGATGGCGATCGTGATTGCGCTGGCGAGCGTACACTATGCAGTCGTCGTGAGACGTGAGACGTGAGACGTGAGCGGTTACGTCTCACGTCTTACGTCTTACGTTCCTAGAACAGCTCCGCAATCAGGCATCGCGCGCTCCCGCCTCCCAGCTTCTCGAACGCCGAGAGCTCGGTGTGAAGAATCCTGCCGTGTTTCTCCAGCGTGTCGAGGTCGGATGGCGGAAAGTGACGGTACGCCTGGCTGGACATCACCCAGAGCGGTGTTCCGTCACCCGCCGACAAGGCGAGACAGTTCCCGCAAAAATTCACGATCTGCGCCTGGGTGAGCGGCAGAATCTCCCGGCCGTCACTCAGCAGCCGGTTCTCGACTTTCTCCCGCTCGGCCGGCGATGCGATGGATTCGAGGCAGATGCCCGCCAGGCCATGCCCGATGAACATCAGCACGTTGGTGTGATAGAACGGAATCCCCTCCTGATCCGTCGCCCGGAATGCCACCAGATCGTAGGCCAGCGCATCGGCCCATTCCGTAGCGAGCGAGAGGTCGGTCCGGGGACTCAACGCGGCATAGGCGGTGCGGGCATCGTGGTCGAGCACAAGACTGCCGGTACTCTCCAGGAAGCGCGCCCGCTGCTCGTTGGGTGAGAGGTCCACCACGCGAGCGTAGGCGGGCCGGATCAGCGAGACGAGGTCGCTCCGCCGCTCGATCCGGCGGTTCTCCGCCATCAGCGGGTAAAGCACGAGCGTCGCGGGAGCCCGGCCGTCGGCGGGATGGGTCGAAAACCAGTTGTTGCAAAAGGGGGCATCGGGACTCGTCGCGAGACTCCGGGCCAGGGTGATCGTCACCCCGTGCCCGACCAGGAGGTCGCGAAGCTGGTGGTGCTGCTCGACCGCGAGTGCGGAGAGCGCCGCCGCCTCGTCCGCCGGCAGGTCCACCTGGAACGCGTTGGTCGCCTCCGTCTCCCGGTTGAAACGGAAATTGACCGGCTCGATCAGGAGAGCGTGAGAAGCGGCCCGCGGGTGAGGTGCGGCCGGCATCAGCTCGGCGGAGGTTTCAGGGAGGGAGGCATGCGCGGCCCAAGCATAACGAGTCCGAATCGCGCGCGTCCAGAGAGGAGCCCGGTCAGTACTGCCCAGGGCGCCCAGCATGCGCAGATTGAATCTCCCTGCTTGAGCCGCCGGCTCCACGCGCTCGTAGGGGAGCGGCACCGGCCGGTCACGGCATGGTGCGGGGTATGGACCCGTCCCTCGGCACGATCGGCAATCCGTTCCCCTTCCCACCACTGGCAGGTTGCGCAGCGCCGGGTCGAGGCGAGGAAGTCGTGCACCGCCCACAATGGAGCGGGGGTGTCAACCAAACCTCAAATGGGTGAGCGGTGAGCAGTAAGCGGGTCTCGTTCGGTCCCGCTCACCTTTCACCGCTTACCGCTTACCGTCTAGAACCCGACCTTGATCCCGATCGAGAGCACCGGGTGGAATTTGAGATACGACTTGTCCTCGATGTCTGCCCGCACTTCGGCCAGCTCCTGCGCGACGCGGGCGTCGAACTCCGCCTTTTCCGCCCCGGTGAGCGGCGTCACTCCGATCAAATCGACTCGTGGCGTTCCGGTAAACCCGACGCCGAGATCGAAGACGATCGAGACCCTGCCGCGTCCGGCAAATCCGAGCCCGAGATAAGGCGCCGTCTTCTTGAAATCCACGGTACCCACGAGGGATCCGACCTCGGCGGGGGTGTAGGTGCGGCCGCCGATATCGATGTTTTGATTCAGTTTTGCGTCGAGCCGCCCTTCATTGCCGTTGAGAAGCAATCCTCCCGACAGATGGAACGATCCGCCAGCCGGGTAGAGATCGAGGAGCAACGTGCCGTTCTCGAACGATGGAGTGGCCGTGTAGTCGATATTCTCGATCGTGGCGTCCTTGGAAAACTCGAGATAATTCCCGCCGGCGCGAACGCCGAGAGTGCGATTGACCCGGTACGATGCCTCGATCCCGATGCCCAGGGTGGACCCACGCGCGGCAAGGCCGAACTGGGCCGAGAGTCCCGGTGGGAGGAGGATTGCGAGGGAAAGGCCAAGAATTGTGGCCAGGGCGTGGGAAGCCTTTTGCAGACGCAAAGTGCACTCCTTTAGGGGGATTGGGAGCTGGGAGATGGGGGTTGGGGAAGATGCGCCCCCAATCCCCGGCTCCCAACTCCCATCCCCCCCGTGCATTGCAACCCCGGGGCCACATCCGCCACCCAGGGGCCACTCCTACATCTCGTCCCCCGGCAGCGGAAGCGCCACCAGGACCGCGGTGGCGGCAAGGAGAACCCCTCCCAGAAGGAGCTCGAGTCGCGCGGTGGCACGGAGCCGGGGTTCGCCACTTGGTTTACCGAGTGCCGGCTGCACGACGCGCCAGTTGTACGCGCCCACCCCGGCCACCCCGGCCAGCGCGATGAGCTTGACGGTGAGCGCCGTCCCATAGCGGCTTTCGAGGAGGTGCAGCGGGAAGTTCCAGCCGAGATAGCGTGCCGCGAGCCAGATACCGAGTCCGATGGCCATCGGTCCGAAGACGAGGGCGCGGCGGGAAAAATCGGCCACGAGCATTCGCACCAGGCCGGGGCGTTCATCGTCCGGAAGGCTCCGGCAGGCCGCGAGTCCCGCGAGGAGCATCACGGCGAGCCCGCCGAGCCAGAATCCACCGGCCCAGACATGCGCGGCGTTGAGCAGGACACCGAGGCTTCCACCGCGGGCCGTGCTGGCGTGTCCCGTCATCCCCGCCACGAGGCCAAGCCCTCCGCTCGCCGCGGCGGCCACCATCCATCCGAAGCGTGATGCGCGCACCGCCGCGCCGAAGGCGAGCAAGGCGACCAACGCCATCGCCGCCTGACGAAGCCAGCCACGACCCCATCCGCTCCCGACGACCGCACGGAGAAACTCCAGGGTCACCGGCTCTTCGGGATCGAGCAGCGTTTTGCTCTGGAGGTACAGTCGAAGGACGACGAAGCCCAACAAGAAGATCGCCGCGATCAAACCGATCCGCGCGGCGCGCCGGGCAAGGTCGGCGGCGAGCTCGGGATGGGTCGCCGCGAGACCGGTGCGAACCCGCAACAAAAAAGGGGCGTAACTCGACGCCCCCAGCACCAGAAAAACAGTCAGGTACCACCCCCATCGGGCCGCGGCGTACGCGGCGTCGAGCAGGGAGTACGACTCCGTCACGGAGCGATACTGAATCCGTACGTGCCGCGGATCGCGTGCCCGTCCCGGCTGGCGGTCCGCCAGGTGATCAGGTACGACCCCGGTGCCAGCGGCGCGGGGAGCGGCGCGGCGACTTCCATCGAGTCGGTGGTGGCGGTCGCCTTGATGGTGACGATTTTCGTGCTGTCGGCGTGCAGCAGCGTCACGCTGGTGAAGGCGATTTCCGGTCGCTCGTTGAACCAGAGCCGGATTTCGCCGGGCGACGCGCGGAGGGTATCTCCGGCACCGGGAGTGCTCTTCACGAGATGGTTATGGAACATGCCGGTCAGGAAGAGCGTTCCGGCGGCGAGGAGCGGAAGTCGGGTCAGAGTCGTCATAGGGGGAAAGATAATTGGCCTGTCAGCGCCCGGGCCACAGCCGGAACAGGAGCGGGATGTCGGCGGCGAGCACCTCACGTCCCATCCCCATCGGGTATACGACGTGAGTCGAATCGTCCGGAGTGAAGGCCCAGAGATGCGCGCCGTGACTGACCGTGTAACCCCCGCTGTCCGGTGCCTCTCTGTCCCGGGTGGCGACCGGCATTCCGAGCGAGCGCTGCGCCGCTTCCACCGCCTCGGTTGACCCATGGGCACCGACGAAAGTCGAGTCGAACTTGGCGAGCCAGGTGGTGAGCCGCTCCGGTGTGTCCCGCTCGGGATCGGTCGTTACGAAGACCACTCTGACTCTGCTTCTCAGTTCGGCGGGTAGCTCGCGCAGCGACGCCGCGAGATTTGCCATGTGAAGCGGACAGACGTCGGGGCAGTTAGTGTATCCGAAGAAGAGAAAGGTCAGCGTGCCGCGAGTGTCGGCGTGAAAATCGAGCGGCCGGCCATCGGCACGCACCAGGCTCATGGCGGGGCGGGGGATTGCCTGCGTCAATCGCGGTCCGCGCAGGTCTTCGGGGCGAGCCGGAGGCTTGCCTGCTTCACAGCCCGCGAGCGACACCAGAAGGATGGGGAAGAGAAACCGCATCAGGAGATCACCTGGATTGGGAAGCCCCGCCGCCGAACCGTCGCCAGACGAGGGCGCCGACGGCCCATCCCGCGAGAGCGGCACCGGCCACATCGCTTGCGAAATGTGCGCGGGCAAGGAGGCGGGTCAGCGCGCAGCCCGCCGCCAGAAGGTAGGCTACCGGCGCGGTGCCGGGAAAGAGGCGGGCGAGGATGGCGGCGCCCCCGAAGGCAACCATGACATGGCTGCTGGGAAAGCCGAGTGCGCTGCTGCTCCAGGGCCGGTCCGCAAAGGCGCGAAAGACGTATTCACCATCGGCGAATCCGGGGCGCTCCCGGCGGACCAGCAGCTTGAGCAGCTCGCCGACACCGCCGGCCAGCGCGGGTCCAAAGAGGAGGAGCCAGGCGCGTCCCGGGCGCTCCGCTCCGGACCGGGAGAAAGCCAGCCGGACCGCGAGTGCGAGCGGCAGCCAGAAGACGAGGCTGCCGGTGACGCGAAGCAGCCGTCCCCAGTCCTTGTCGTGCACGTTGTCGAGTGCCACGTGGCGCCAGACCCACGGGTCGAGCGTGATCGCCAGGCCCATCGCGACCACCGCGGCGATGCACCCGACCAGCAGGCGAGACGGTTTCACGCGGAGGGTGGAAGGGGAAGCTCGTCCACGACCGCGGCAAGGACCGCCTCCAGGCGCTCGCGGGTGGACGCGCCCCCGGCTCCCTGGAGAATTCGCGTCCCGCCTCCCTTGCCCTGTCCCAGCGTGGCGAGTGTACGGTCGAAGACCGGCTTGAGGTCGACCCGGGTGTCCTCGGAGCGGGCAAAGACCAGCTGGGTGCGCGCACCGGCTACTCCCAGGATTGCGATCACCCCCGGCAGGGCGGTCATCCGGAGGGCGAGCCCCTTGACCTCGTCGATGGGCCGTCCTTCCCACGCCGCGCTCACGATGCGGATCTCGCCCACCCGCTGCGCGGTGTCGAGTCGGCGGCCGGCTTCGGTATCGAGCTCACGCTCCGACAGCGCGGAAATCTGCCGCCGTGCTTCCACCAGCGCGCTGGAAAGCCGGGCCACCGCGGCCTTGAGCTCCACGGGAGAGCAGGTCAGCGACGTCGACAGGTCGCGAACCAGTGCGTGCTTTCTGGCATAGTCCGCGCGAGCCCGTCCCCCGGTGAGGAACTCGATTCGAATGCCCCGGGTGAGCCGCTCGGTACGGAGAACGGTGATGAGGCCGACTTCTCCGGTCGCCGCGACGTGGGTGCCGCCGCAGGCGGAGAAATCGAAATCACCGATACCCACGACGCGGAGCGGACCACGCACCTCCGGCGTTTTCCGGAGCGCCAGGGCCGCCAACTCTTCCTCCGCCGGAAACCAGGCGCGCACCGTGAGATTCCGGCTCACGATCTCGTTGGCGAGCGCTTCCGCGCCCGCGACCGACGAATCGTTCAGACCCGGCGTCTCCACGTCGATCGATACCGTGTCCTGTCCCAGATGAAAGCCGATCGTCGGCGCGCCGGCCTCGCGGAGAAACGCCTGGGAGAGAATGTGCTGTCCGGTATGCTGCTGCATATGGTCGAGGCGGCGGGGCCAGTCGAGGCGCCCGGCCACCGGACCCTCCGGCAGCGGCGAGGCAACGTGGTGGACGATCGCGCCATCGCTCTCGCGAATCTCCACGTTGCGCACCAGGGTCGCGCCGAGCCGTCCGGTGTCGTGCGGCTGGCCGCCCGACGAGGGATAGAAAAAGGTCTCGTCGAGCACCACGCTCGGTCCGCTGTCCGGCGACCCGGTTTCGATGACCCGTGCCTCGAAGCTCGTGGTATAGGAGTCGCTGTAGTATCTGCGAATGGTCACTGGCAGCCGGTTTCCTTCGACGAAATGAGGCCGAGGCGCTGTGCGTCTTCCGCTGTCCGGAAGTAGACGCGATCGGCCTTCTTGGGGACCCGGCTCGCTTCGCACCGTCTCACGTTCCGGTAGTAGATCACTCCGGTTTTGAAGGCCACGAACGCGGTCGAGTCGTCGCGGATGGAGAGGGTGCTTGCCGTGGGAAGCAGAGCGGCCACTGGAGCGGTTGGCACCCGCGGCAGGACGGCGGCATCATCGATTCCCAGCATGGCGTTCTGCCGATTGAGCGTCACGATGATCGATTTGTCCCGGGGGCGCACCGTGACTTCCAGGTCCCAGGAATACACCTCGCCACCCTGGCGAAACGGGTTCACGGAGAGAATCCGGTATCGACCCGGGGAGAGCTGCCGCCTCGCCAGTCCCATGGAATCGGTGGTGACGAGGACGGGGGCCCCGCCCTCGGGTCGCGTGATCGAGAGCTGGAGGGCTGCGATCGCGCCCGCCCTTTCGCCGCCACTCGTCACGTAGATGGTCACCGGGATCGAGCCCGCCTGCGCAAGCGCCGGCGCCGCCGGGAAGCAGAGGGCGGCGAAGAGCACCGTTCTACTGCGCATGCGTTCTCCGAAGTTGAGTCGATGCGCCCTGAGGGGCTCGAACCCCCAACCCTCAGATCCGAAGTCTGATGCTCTATCCAATTGAGCTAAGGGCGCGAAGTCGTGGAAGATCACCCACCAGTTAAATTTGCGCCATGGACCCGACAGCGTTTCCACCGCTCCCCTGCTACCCCTGCCCGCATCACTCGGCCTGCTGCGCCTATGGGGCGACGTTGTCGGAGCCGGAAGCCGCGGCGGTCACCGCCGCCCACGGCGCCGAAACGATTTTCCGGACCCGGTGGGGCGAATGGCGCACCCGGGTCAAGAAAGGTCGCTGCGTTTTCCTCGTGAACAACGCCTGCACCATCTACGCGCAGGCGTATTATCCCGCTGTATGCCGCGGATTCCCGTTCGTCGACGCGGAGACCGGTGGCCCATACGAGTTCGACCGGACCATCTGCCCCGAGTTCGTCTCCCGCCCCGAGCTGCTGCAGATCAATCGATTCAGAACATCCACCCCAGCCGGGCCTTGAGCACGGTCCGGTTGCCGGCGTCCGTTACCCCCAAGCCAAGCCCGAGATTCAGTACGACGCTCGGCGTCAGCTGAAGGTCGCCCCCTCCGAAAAACTGATGGACCTGCTGGTCGGCGGGGAGGAAATCACTCACCGGTCCCAGCGCCCCGTAGTATTCGACGCTCAGGTCCACGATGGGGCTCACGGTCACGCCGACGCGCGCGCCCGGCTCGAAATCCCACCCATCGCCGGTCCCCGGACCATCGAGGGAACGACCGATCACCGGATTCAGATCGATGAGGAGCCGTCCGAATTGCCGCTCGATGATCGGCCGCACCTCGAGGGTCACATCCTCCTCTTCGTAGAGATCCCTCGGGAACCCCACCTCCGCGCTCAGGCTCAGCCTGACGGGAAGGTTCCAGTGCTCCGGCGCCCGGACGCGGGGCCGCACCCGCCATCCGACGAAATCCGGCCCATGGCCCTCCCGCTTGGCGAGCACGACATAACCCGCGAGCTCGAACAGGTCGGTGATCCCCCGGGTCAGCTCGAAGGTGAGATGGGACTGCTTCTCGCTCGGCGCGACGCGGCCCGCCGGCACCGTCGTCCCCCGGGTCGTGTAGTTGAAATGCGTCTCGAGATTCCAGCGTCCCCTCGGCGTGGTGACGTACTCGTACACCTGGATCTCGAAGGGGTCCTGGGCGGCCGCCGGGCACGCGATGATCGTTGCGAGCGAGAAGGTGACGCGGAGTTTCATTGCGCATCTCCCGTTGATCGTTCACCGTCCACCGTTGACGCCGCTCGCATTGGACGCAGGATGAAGAAGATCCCAAAGGCGATCACCGCGGCGGCGATCCCGAACCATTGCAGCGCGTAGCTCAGATGCGGCCCCTGATCCATCGGCGGAAGCTCGGCCCGGAACGGGTACACCGTGCCGCGAACCGTGTGGTCGGCCGATGCCGAGTCGGGCTCGGCGATCAGGTAGACATCCGCGATGGGATAGGGCATCCGGCGTCGCAGCAACCCCAGATCGAGGGCGTGCCAGCTCTCCCGCCCCTGCCGGGTAATGGGCTCCCCATCACCCCGGTCGGGCAGCGGGAGCAGTACCCCCCGAAAGACCCGGCGGTTCCGCTCCGACCACGACACGATTCTCGGATCCACCGCGTCCGGCGCGGGAACGTATCCCCGATTCACCAGCACCGCGGTATCGGTGCCGGGGAGTCGGAGTGGTGTGATCACCAGGACGGCGGGCACTCCAGCCACCAGGCGGTTCCGGAGAAGAAACTCCCGCGACTCGTCGAGCGTCCCGATCACCGTGGCTCTGCGATTGGGCAGGAGCGGCGGAGGTGTGAGCGAGTCACCCAGCAGCTGAGGGAGCCCACGCCCCAGAATCGACAACCGGTTCCGATCGGCACGCTCGGCATGCCGGCGGAGCTGCCAGAATCCCAGCGAGATGGCAACGAGCCCGATGACCACCGTCGTCATGAAGAGAGCGATGCGACGCACCAGGGCTCCGCGCTGTCTGCTCGAAAGGACACCGGCCGCCGGGAGCATACCCCGGATAAAGCCGCTAAGTAGGCTATGGGCAAGAAGATACTATATCGCACGGTGAGCGGCCCATCCCTTGCTCCTTGCCCCTCCATCGGTCGCTCCGGCGGCCAAGCATACACAACGCAATCCGTGAGGCTCCGCATGAGGAAGACGACGAAGATCCTGCTGGCGCTCGGTGCGGCGGTCGTGTTCATCCCCGCCTCCGACGCCTCCGCCCAGCGGCGGCGTGGGCTGGTCGACGTATCCCATCGCCACGAGCGGCACGGCGCGTGGCTCACCTTCGGGCTGGGCGCGGGACGGGAGAGCTACCACTACAGCAACGGGCCGGCCGGCTACAGTGATGAAAAGGTCAAGCCGTCGTTCTGGCTTGCCGTCGGCGGAACGGTGAACCCGCACCTGCGGCTCGGCGGCGAGATCAACGCCTGGGTCAACGAGTTCGACGAGGCGGGCGAGCACATCACCGAGAGTCTCGTCAGCGGCATGCTGACCGGCCAGGTCTTTCCGATTCGCGATCTCGGGCTCTTCGCGAAGGGCGGGATCGGGATCAGCCGGAGCGGCAGCGATATCTCGGGCGGATTCGGCACCGGCGAAACCGGCTTCGCGTACTCGCTCGGCGCGGGCTACGAGATTCGCCTGGCGCGCAATTTCTTCCTGGTGCCGACGGTCAATTTCCTTCAGCACGCCTCGAGTCAGGGTGGCACCGATCCCGACAATCTCGGGACGCTGCACGAGCGGGTCTTCACGATCGGGGTGGGATTGACGTTTCAGCCGGGGCGGTAAGACGCAGAGGCGCAAAGACGCAAAGGCGCAGGGACGCAAAGACGCAAGGACGCAAGGACGCAACGTAACTGCCTTATGAACGGCCCTCCGATGCGCGAGCACCGGAGGGCCGTTTGGCATGCAGTCACTTTGCGTCTTTGCGCCTTTGCGTCTTTCCGCCTACCAGATCGTCGTCACCCTCTCCACCCGCAGCCGCCGCGTCACCTTCTGTCCGGCGACCTCCACCACGACGAGGTAGTCGCCCGGCTCGACAGTCGGAGCACCACCGCCGCCGCCACCGCCACCACCGCCACCGCCACCGCCACCGCCGCCG
>Ga0070699_100000083_pt1 | contig 89561 bp, 81 predicted proteins | sample KBSK1503metaG_FD_65473 | JGI IMG/M metagenome (GOLD analysis project Ga0070699, IMG submission 65473) | Corn, switchgrass and miscanthus rhizosphere microbial communities from Kellogg Biological Station, Michigan, USA - KBS K1-50-3 metaG | ecosystem: Host-associated > Plants > Roots >... | reverse complement strand
CGCATCATAGCGCCTCCCACGACGGTCCAACGTCCGGCGCGCGCGTTGAGTCTAACTCTTCCGCGCGCCGCGGGAGGAGCCCCAGCTTCATAACATCAGCACGCGTTCGCGAGGTCGCTTTCTACTCAGTCGTCCGTGCGCTAGAATGACGAACTCGATTTGTTGTGAAATTCTCGTGGAGGTGAGCAGTGAGCGATCAAGATCAAACAATCATAGTCATCAACAACGGGCCTTATCGCATAACGGGCGACAACATAATAATCAAAGACGTGGCCGGAAACACATTCGGGCTCGCGGGGCGCACGGTGATCTCGCTTTGCCGGTGCGGCCATTCGCAGAACAAACCCTTTTGCGATGGAACTCACGCGCGTGTGGGATTCCAATCCGAAGTCGAGGCGCGAGAACTTCCGCCGCCGGTGCCGAAGCCTCAGCCCTGAAGGGTGACACGTGACAAGACCAATCAGAGTCGCAAATGGTCAGGGTTTTTGGGGTGATTCGCTTCAGGCCCCGATCGAACAGGTACGCCGCGGCCCGATCGACTATCTCACGCTCGACTATCTGGCCGAGGTGACGATGTCGATTATGCAGAAGCAGCGGTCGCGTGATCCACGCTCGGGCTACGCGCGCGACTTCGTGCCGATGATCGAAGAAGTCCTTCCCGATCTCGTCGAACACAACATCAAGGTTGTCGCCAACGCCGGCGGCGTGAACCCCGAAGCCTGCCGTGACGCGGTGATTGAAGTCGCGCGGCGAAAGGGATTCGCGGGCAAGGTCAAGGTCGGCATAGTCGCGGGCGACGACGTGATGGATCGACTGGATGATTTCATCGCTCGCGGCATCGAGTTGAGGAACCTCGACACGGGCGAGCCCCTCTCGTCGGTTCGTTCTAGCGTTCAAAGCGCCAATATTTATTTCGGTGGCCGGCCTGTCGCCGAGTGCCTCGGCAAGGGAGGACAGATTGTGATCGCCGGTCGCGTGACCGACACGGGGTTAACGCTCGGGCCGATGATTCATGAATTCGGATGGGCCGAAGACGATTGGAATAAGCTCGCCGCGGGAACGATCGCCGGTCATACGGTCGAATGCGGAGCGCAGTGCACCGGCGGCAATTGTCTGATCGACTGGGACACTATTTCAAACGCGGCGGACATCGGGTACCCGGTGGTCGAAGCGAGTTCCGACGGCACGTTCGTAATCACCAAGCACGAAGGCACCGGCGGACGCATAACAGTCGCGGGGATCAAGGAACAGCTCCTCTATGAAATGGGCGATCCTCGCGAGTACATCACGCCAGACTGTGTCGCTGATTTCACAAGCATTCATCTCGAACAAGCGGGAACCAACCGGGTGCGATTCTCGGGTATCACCGGATTCCCCGCGACCGAGTTCTACAAAGTCAGCGTGAGCTATTCGGCTGGTTGGAAGGCGGTAGGCTCGCTGGTGTATGCGTGGCCCGACGCTTTTAAGAAAGCGCAAGCGGCCGATCGAATCGTGAGGGAAAGACTCGAAAGGCTCGGCTTGAAGTATGACGAAGTGCTTACTGAATTCGTCGGAGCGAACGCGTGTCACGGCGCGCTTGCGGGACCGCCGCCCTCAGACATCGCCGAAGTAGTGTTTCGAATTGGCGTGAGGTCCCAGGACAAACGAGTGGTCGAGCGCTTCACGCGCGAACTTGCTCCGCTTGCGCTCAACGGCCCGCCTACCGTGACAGGATTCGGCGCGGGCCGCCCAAAGACCGAAGAAATAGTCGCTTATTGGCCGGCGCTTATTCCGAAGACCGAAGTTCAACCGCGAATCTCTGTGATCGAGGCTTGATATGGCAAGAGTGAAACTGATCGAGATCGCGCACGCGCGCTCCGGCGATAAAGGCGACACATCCAACGTCGGGATCATAGCCTACAAACCGGAATACTATCCGATCCTGGTCGAGCAAGTGACCGCCGCGCGAGTGAAGGAACACTTCAAGGGAATCTGCTTCGGTGAAGTCGAGCGCTTCGTGATTCCGAATCTTCACGCGTTGAACTTCCTGCTTCACAAGAGCCTCGACGGCGGAGGAACGATCTCGCTTAGGACCGATGCTCAGGGAAAGACGTACAGCACGGCGCTGCTCAGGATGGAAATCGAAGTTGACGACTCGGTGGCGCGAGACATCGGCGTCGCACACTGCTGATCAATCGGATCGTATAACCGCGGAGGGCGCGGAGGACGCAGGGGATCAACTCCGCGTCCGCCGCGCCCTCTGCGGTTTGTTTTCACCTCGGAGGTTCGCAATGGAATGGCGAGTTCTGCTGACGACGTTTGGCGTGATATTTCTCGCGGAGATCGGAGACAAGACTCAGCTTGCGGCGATGACAATGTCTGCCCAAACTCAGAAGCCCTGGGCAGTCTTTATCGGGGCATCGATTGCGCTAGCTTGCGTATCGGCGATCGGTGTTCTTGTGGGCGGCGTGTTGGGAGATTACGTGCCGCTGATATGGATCAAGCGAATCGCCGCCGTCGCGTTTATCGCAATCGGCATACTGATCCTCGCCGGGAAGTTTTGACTCTCGTCTGCGTTAGAAGTGATGCAACAGATCGCTTATAGATTCGATGTGAACATCCGGCTGTTCCTTTAGCAGGTGACGGCTCGTGGGATAAGCGCTGCGGACGGCGACCGTGAAGACACCGGCGCGCTTTCCCATTTGCACATCCTCGGGAGCGTCGCCGATGTACGAACAAGCTTCTCGCGAGCACCCGAGTTGCTCGATTGCCTTCTCTAATCCTTCGGGGTGCGGTTTCTTATTCACGATATGCTCGTTGCAGATCACGGCTTCGAAAACTGATGTCAATCCGAGTTGCTCGATTTCGCGAATGACGCGGCGCTGGGTTCCGCTGGTCACTATTCCAAGCCGAAGGCCTCGCGCGCAAAGATCGAGAATCGTCTCGTTTGCGCCTGCGACCAGGCGTGGTTCCTGTTCGCCGTAATGCTCGAGCCATAACTCGTCGGCGCTCTCCCATCTTTCCTTCGGGAGATTTAGCGCCTCATACATCGCGTACCAATTCGGAGAATAGCTGGCTTCGTAGAACTCGCGCGTAAAATTGATTCCCAGATCCGCGAAGGTTTTCTGAAACGCAAGCAATCCCGCGGTGGCGGAGTCGTACAACGTGCCGTCCCAATCGAACAGCAGGGTGTTGATCAAATCTGTCCGTCGTTTCATCGCTCAGTATCGGGTGCGTTCGCCTGAATCTAACGCTCGGCCATTGTCGAAGCAAGTCGAGTTTAAGATTGCGCAGTCCTAATGGTGTGTCGGCGGTCAGCACTGAATCTCAAAGGACATCACCGCTCTCGACTCTGAGCGCCGAAGGCGCGAGATTCCATAGCCAGGGGCAAGCGAAGCGTCGCCCCTGGTACATGAGTCCGACGAGACCGCGAGCCCTGAAAGGGCGAAATTGGATTCATAGTAAGGATGTTGCTCAGCTCGCATAACGCCCTTTCAGGGCTAGAATCATATTGGCGCGAACTACCAGGGGCGACGCTTCGCTTGCCCTGGCTATGGAATCTCGCGCCTTCGGCGCCCAAGCACCCGAATACACCAACACGTGATTAGGACACTTGAAATGCGCTTCGCAGTATGCCGAACGCCGAGTAGACTACTAGCCTCGGCTTTTGGCGAACATCAATGAAGAAAGACGCCCAGGCGGTTCTCAATCGCCTGATAATCAATCGAAGCACCTTTGATACGAGCGGCGTAGAGCGGCACGCGACCGGCACGATTAATCTATTGGAAGCCGAATTCATGAAGCAGTTGATTCTGGAAAACGGTTTTACCACGTGCCTTGAGACCGGCGTTGCGTACGGAGCTTCGACTGTGGCCATCTGTGCGGCGTTGTCAGCGCTCGAAGGCAGCGGCAAGGTCGTGAGGCATTACGGAGTCGATCCGTCTCAGACCGACGTGTTTGGCGGCTCCGCCATGGCGGCGCTTCGAGAGTGCGGACTCGATCATATCTTTGAGCTGTGTGAAGGCCCCAGCCACCTGGTGCTTCCAAAACTTCTCGATCGCAATCTGACCGTGGATTTCGTGTTCATCGATGGAATGCACACCTTCGACTATACGCTGCTCGATCTTTTCTTCTCGGATAAGCTGTTGAGACCCGGGGGCGTGCTTTGCCTTCACGATATGCATCTGCCAAGCAAGAGAAAGGCTGCTAATTACCTGATGAGGTATCGCAAATATGTTCGAGTGCCGGGCCTGAAGAGGCGCTTGCGATCGCGGATTGGTGGGGCGCTCAAGCAAGCGCTCAAACTAAGACTTGGTTCGGCGTGGGCGAATCTTTCAACAAGCGAGCCGATGTTAGTTGTGAAAAAAGTCGCGAATGTCGAGCCTGCCTGGAACTTTTACGCGCGCATTTGAGCTTTGCCCGATGCTTGTCGTCGTGAGATCGTCTTGATAGTCTGGTCGCAAATCGTGAGAGCGTATGTCACAAGAATCCAAAGTACTTTATTCGGTCGATGAGTCGATCGCGCGCATAACCTTGAATCGCCCGGACAAACGCAATGCGCTTGATGATGAGGTAGTGTCGGGCCTGCGAGATGCGATCGACGCGGCGGCGCGCGATGCGAGCGTGCGAGTCGTGCTGATGAGGGGCGCGGGCAAGGACTTTTGCTCAGGCGCGGATCTCGCGGCGCTGCGGAGCATCAGTCAGTCAAGCGTGATGGATTCGGTCGCCAATGCTCGAAACATGGCGGAGTGTTTCGTCGCCATGCGCCGGCATCCTCGGCCGATCATCGCCGCGGTCCGAGGGCGGGCGCTCGCCGGAGGGTGCGGGCTTGCGACTGCCTGCGATATCATCCTTGCCACCGAGTCAGCACAGTTCGGTTATCCGGAGGTCAACATTGGATTCATTCCTGCGATGGTGATGGCGATCCTTCGCCGGTCGGTTTCCGAGAAGCGAGCATTCGAGCTGATCACTCGCGGCGAGATCATCAGCGCGACCGCGGCCGCGGAAATTGGAATGATCAATCGCGTGTTCGCGGATGATGAGTTTGAATCAAAGGTCGAAGCTTATGTCGCCGAGATGGCATCGAAGTCGGCATCGGCCGTGAGCCTGGCGAAGAACCTGCTCTATCACATGGACGGGATGACGTTTGAGACCGCGATCGACGCGGGCGTACAGTTGAACGCAATCACACGAATGACCGACGACTGCAAACGCGGCGTCGAGCGATTCCTGAAGAAACAAGGGTGATCAAATGCCAACTCCATTTGAAAGCGCACAATTGAATCTGAAGCTTTTCGAACTGCGGCGGGATCCGGTTCTGCGCGAAGCACGGGAGTGGTTCTTGCGCGAGTTCAATCCCGAGAGTTTCGCCGAAGTCATTGCCGCTGTGACTGGCGAGCGCAATCAGTCATTCAGAATGGTGCTCGGTTATTGGGATATGGCGGCTTCGTTGGTGACGACCGGCGCGATTGACGACGATGCCTTTCGAGCGGCGCACGGCGAGATCTTCGCGACATTCGGCAAGATCCAGCCGTTTCTTTCGGAGATGCGAACGACAACCGGCGAGCTTGAATTTTGCAAACACATCGAAGCCGTGGTAATGGCCGCGCCGGATGCTGAAGCGATAATGACGCGGCGTCGTGAGTCGCTGCGAGCCGCGGCAAAACGCGCGAAGCCCGTATAACCGCTCACGTCGGTGTGCGGTTTATTCTTCTGAAGATTACGTACAACATCGCGCCGCACGCTAAAGCTACGCAGCCCGCAGTCGCCTGGTTTTTGCTCACGCCGGTGAGCAGCCACAGCGAAGTGACGGCCGCCAGCACCGGGACAATTGGACCACCGGGCACCTTGAAGGTCCGCCGCGCGTTTGGCATTTTTCGTCTCAGTACCGGCACCGCAATGCAAGTCGTCGCGCAGAAGATCAGGCGCGCGATGGCGCTCACCATCACAAGCTCAGCGAAGCTTCCATACAACGCCAGCGCCCACGCCGCGGCGGCGAACACAATCACCGCGATGTGCGGCGTGCGATAACGGGAATGAATTCGGGCGAGCGCTTTGGGCATTTGTCCGCGCTCGGCGAGCGCGTACAACACGCGAGGCCCGACCAATACGACGGCGCTGTCGCTGCCGGTCGTCGATAGCACTGCTCCGATCGTGATTATCAACGCGCCCGCCGGACCAAGAAACACTCGCCCGGCCGACGCAAGCGGTGTTGGGTCCGTTGCCAGCTCCGGCAGCGTTCCTAGCGCGACGACTTGAATCAATATGTAAAGCACGGCGGTGAGCGCCACGGATACGATCAACGCGAGCGGCAAATTCTTAGCCGGGTTCTTTGCTTCTTCGGCTGGAACGGAGGCGTTTTCGAATCCGCCGAACGCGAAGATCAACGCGAGACTTGCCTGTCGAAGCGCGGTTGTGTCGGGCAACGTGAGTATCTGAAATCGCCCGCTGTCCACAAAGAAAATGCCGATCGCGACGAACAGCAGGAGCGGAACCGATTTCGCGATCGTCAACAGGTTCACCGCCCGCGCGCCGTATCGCACGCCGACTACGTTCAGCCACGCGAGCCCGCCCAGTAAGATTGTTAACGCAATCGCGCGGCCCGCACCGCCAGACATCGGCGACCAGAAATATCCCAGGTACGCAGTAAACGCGTTGGCGATTGCCGACGCGGCGGCGAGCCTCGACAGAAAGAACATCCAGCCTACTTCGAGTCCAACGAAGTCGCCGAACGCTTCGCGCGCGTACAGGTAAGGTCCGCCGGTCTGCTCGAACAGCCCGCCGGCTTCGGCGAAACACGCCACCATCAGCGCCGTGAGCGCGGCGGCAACAAGGTATGCGATGGGACTCGCCGGTCCGAGCAGCGCGGCTACAGTCGCGGGCAGAACGAAGATTCCTGAGCCGATGACTCCGTTGACGGCGATTGCTATCAAACCGAAAAGCCCAACCGCCCTGACAAAGCGCGCTGCACTAACAGGAGACTTTGGGGGACCGAAAGACTTCATTCCTGGATTAAATGAGAGTTCAGAAGTGAAAATGTTTTGCGAGGCCGCCGCTGTTCCGAACGATCAGGAGATCTCAAGACCAGGTTCTGGCTCCATGCAGCAACTCCCGGTCTTCGCCTTCAGTTAATGCAACTGATGTATTGAGTCAGAAACTTATCTCTCTGGTTCCTGTATTCTTCGATCGATTGAAACTTCCGCTTTCCCGGCCCTTGATTCAGGAACGATTCCTTTACATTACATTATTCAGAATCGACATCGCCGTGCCGCTGAAGATCTGTTGCTTCTCGACTTCCGGAATGGCTAGATCCTGAATCGAGCTGACTGAGCGCTCGATTGAACCAAGCAAGTGCGGATAGTCGCTTCCCATCACCATGTGATCGACCCCCACAAGATCTCGCGCCATCCGCAAATTGTATGGGCTGAATGTTACCGTGTCGTAATAGAGCCGCTTCAGATACACGCTTGGGAGCTCGTCGATGTTCACCCGGCATTCGGCGAAGTCTCGATAGCCGTTGTCGAGCCGCTCCATCAGGTAAGGAATCGCGCCGCCCAGGTGCCCGATCACCCAGCGAATATTCGGCAATTCGCGCAGCATCCCGGCAAAACACATTCGCGCTACCGCCAGCGTCGTGTCGAAAGGAAATCCAACCAGCGGACCAAGGACATACTCTTTGAACGGTTCCGAATATACCGGGATCATCGGGTGAAGAAAGATACACAACTGCATTCGGTCGGCTTCTTCGAAAAACGGCCGGTACTCGGGCGCGGTAAGCGGGCGGCCCTGAATGTTCGAAAGCAAAACGACGCCGCTCAACTTCAATTCATCGATCGCTCGATGAAGCTCGCGAAGCGCCGCATCAGGGTTGTCCATCGGGATTGAAGCGAATCCCTTGAATCGCGCCGGATGCCGCGCAATCAATTCCGCGTACGCGTCGTTGAGGATCCTCGCGACTTCGGGTTGGCGCTGGGCATCGGCAAAGAAGATATTTGGCGTTGAAAGCGAGATCACCTCGACGTCTATGCCGACCCGGTCCATGTCTTCGAGTCGTTTGGCCGGGTCGGTCATCGGCGGAGTGATGCCAAAGAATCGCGCGCCTCGATGAGTGATGATCGTGCGACCGGTTGGGTCCTTATCGAATGAGAACTCGGACGGCGTGTCGCGGATCATCTGGAAGAACACCTCGGGATAATAATGCGTGTGCAGATCGAGTTTCATGGTTCCTCTTTGTTGAACGCTCGCCAGCCTATCACGAGCCGCCGCGTTTCTTAAACCTCCGAGCCGTCGTTATCCAATGACACGAGCGTTCATCACCCTGTAAAATAATCGGGAGCCCTGCACGAGCTTTTCCGCGCTTACAGGACGCGCGAAGTAAAGGACGCTATATGGTGAGAACGGTTCGAGTGGGAGACGTGGTTGGGTTCAGAACGTTCACCAGCGTGATCAGGTACGGGGAAGTGGTGGACGTGCTCGCGCGCGGAGAAGCGGGACGGCCGAATCGAAAAGACGAGATCAGCATTCGGCTCAAACCTGACGGTCACGTGGTAATGGTTCAACGCTGGCGAATCGCGGAGCGTTACGATCGAAAGAAGATTTGAGATGAGCAACCGAGGGAACAATCTGAGAGGCATTGCCCGGCGGTTAAGGATCGGAATTGCCGGGTCGCTTCTTATAGTTTTGCTGCTTGCCGCGCCGTCGGTTTCGCTCGCTCAGAAGAAAAAGAAGAGCTCGCCTCGCAACTCTCAACCGACGCTCGCGGATCGTGTGGCCAAGGCGAAGGCCGATCTCATCACCGCCGCCGGCGAATACAAAGCCAGCCTTCAAAATCTCCTTAAGCTTCAGGAGGCCGACGTAAAATCCGCGAAGGAAACCGTCGAAAAACGCAAAGAGCTGTTAGCTGAAAACATCATCGCGAAGAAAGAGCTTGAAGAAAGCGAGCGAGCCGTGACAGCCGCGGAGGCGAAAGTCGCTGAGACAAAACGCCAACTCGGCGAAGCCGACAGCCTGATCGCCGAAGCCAAAGGAGAAGCGCTGTTGGCGAAGCTCGGACCGTCGCGCCCCGGAGCTTATCAAGCGACGTCAGCCTTGATTCGCTACAACGGTCCGGCTTCCTGGGTGCTGGCGGACGCGGCCAAGATATCGAGTTATTTTGTCTCGCAGTTTCATCACACGATGCCGATCAGCGCTTATGGCCAGACGGCCGTTCACGATCAACTCGGGTTCGATCATCGCAACGCGGTCGACGTCGCTGTGAGTCCCGATAGCGCCGAGGGTCAGACATTGATGGCTTATTTGCGAAGCGTGGGAATCCCGTTTATTGCGTTTCGACACGCAGTAGCGGGGTCGGCTACGGGCGCGCACATTCACATCGGATATCCGTCGAGGCGGATAAGTAAGTAGGGGTTGCGTCTTAAGGCTCGCGCCGGATGACAATCGTTCAACCCACCCTCCGCGTGCGAGCAATATTCGAGCTTGATGCGATGAGTTGCTGGGCGCCTTACTTGGTGGTTTGACGAGTAGGGCGCTCCTGTAGTGCGGTCATCAAAGCCATTACAACTAGCGCGAGATATGGCGATCCGATAACCAAGAACGCCGCTAGTGCTTTTTCCAGTCCGCGCGTGGGAACATAAAACAAAAGCAGCGCGATCATTCCAGTTCCACCGACGCAGGCAAGCGCGATGATCTGCGGCGCACCGATTCTTGCCGCGACCGACGGGTACGTGAGAAGGTCGTCCAGGACGTTGGTGTCGTATTCACGGAGTCTCTTGACAATGTGTCTCCGAGTCCCGAAATAGAAGGCCGCAAACGCGCCCGAGGCAAAGTAGGTTCCCAGCGCAACAATTGCTACCAGAACTGCAGGCGCACTGACGTCGGCAATCATGAGTTTTTGCGTACCTAACAGTTCGCGATCGGTAATTGCAAGAACGATCAACACGAGCGATGCTGTGAAGCCCAGAAGCAGGAACTTCTCGATGGCCTTGAAGGTCTCCTTGAGATTGTCGATCAGAATGTCAATTCGATCAGCCATGTGAGTTCGTTGAATTCAAATGTTCTGCCCAATCCGCCTGTTTAACGATGGCGCTTGGAACCTGAAACCAGGCTTTTTGCGGAGTACTCCGCAATCCTGCTTTTCACCAGCTTCCGAACAAGAGTGGCTGGTAAGGGCTTGTCCGCCGGAAAGCGAATCGTGCCCTTGCTCGTCGAGTAGGCTTTGAGGTCGTCTTTGTAAGCTTCAATCGGATAAGCCCCGGGGTAGAACGCACAGTGACTGGCCGCCGCGCCAAACGACACCAGCAATCTTCCGCCAAGACGGAAGCCCGGGACTTGATAGCTGATGCACTCTTCGGCTTTGGGCGCCGCGGACTTGATGTCTTTTCGAAGTTTCTCCAGCGCGGCTCGCTTCTCGTTGCTCAAAGGCGCAAGGTACTCGTCTATGGTCTGGGGTGTGCGTGAATTCGGTGGCCTCATGGGTTTGTGTTCCTCTTGAAGGTTCAAACGCCCTGTTCGATCTGGCGCTGATATTCCGCGCTATCGAAGTGTCCTTCAGACTCCGCGATCAGGCCATCCGTGCCGATCCGCCATTCCTCGAATCCGCTGATTCGTACTCGATGCCCCGTTCCTCCCGGGCCAGTGTTCACACCTTCGAGGGTCCACTTGTAGATGACCTTCTCGCCCTGCTCGAGAAGTTCATCCATCGAGACTTTCAAATCAGGAAAGTCGGTCATGAAGCTTTGAGCGGCTTCGGCGATGGCATCACGCCCAACTGCCGGAGCGCCGTCATTGATCATCAGCGAACCGTTTGCCGAGAAGAAAGCGGCAACGCGAGCGGGCTCATGACTGCACCATGCTGCTGTGTAGCGCGACGCGAACTCGCGAAGCTGGCTTGTTCCCTCCGAACTCATGTAAACCTCTCGTCGCGAGTTGCGAACGTCGAAGTTTGTTTTCTGGGATTCATGGAATTGGTTGCTCTCCAAAAATTGACGAGGCACATCGTACATCCGCAATTACCCGTAATCAACTTCTATCGGTCCGCACAGGTTCCATCAACCTTCCAACTTGCGCGAGGCAACCTCGACTAGTAACCTGTCACCGTTCGTCGTCAGGGTTTAGGGTTTTTCTGCGTCGTCTCGCCGGCGACGTTGGTGGAGACTCTGAAGCAATCATTATGAATGTCGGAACTGAGTGGCTGGTGGACGCGGAAGGCTGTTCGGCGGAACCTCTTCGCGATATCGAAACGATTCGCCGCGTCTGCGATCGAGTCATCCGAGACCTTGCGCTTCAAGTCATCGGCGAACCTCAGTGGCATCAGTTCGCGCAGCCCGGCGGCGTCACCGGCTTGTATCTGCTGACCGAATCTCACCTTGCCTGTCACACCTATCCCGAAACCGGAATCGCGACCTTCAATTTGTATTGCTGTAAGACTCGACCCGAATGGCAATGGAAAGAGCAGCTCACTGAATTGCTCGGTGCGACGCGAGTTCGAGTGCGGTTCGCTCGCCGAGGCAAGGAAGCCGGCCTTGAATCGGCCACTGAACAAGAGGCTGCGGATCACGGTTCATTCGAGGCGAACGTTTCAGAACTTCTTTCCACGCGGGAGGTGGCTGGTCAATGAGCGTCGAAGCCTCCTGTCCAGCGTGCGGCGCGCCGATTGCCTTCAACATAGGCTCATCGATCGTCGTCGTGTGCGAGTTCTGTCATTCAGTGGTTGCGCGCGGCGATCGCAAGCTCGAAGACCTGGGCAAAGTCGCTGCTCTGGTTGAAACAAATTCACCGCTTGACCTCGGGTATCGCGGAGTCTATCAAGGCGTTCCATTCGAACTGACCGGCCGCGCGCAACTCGGTCACCAGGCCGGAGGGATGTGGGATGAGTGGTACGCGTCATTTGGCGACGGCCGCTGGGGATGGCTTGCCGAGGCGCAGGGCCGCTTCTATCTCACCTTCGAACAATCAATTCCCGAGCAAACTCTGATTCCTCCGTTCGAAACGATTCAACCGGGCATGCCCGTCGCCGCTTTGCAAACATCAGTGCCGATGACTGTCGCCGAGACGGGTATGGCGACGCAGTTGGGCGCAAAAGGCGAGATACCTTACCGATTGATTCCGGGTGAGGAATACGAATACGCGGATCTATCGGGCCCGCACGGAATCTTTGCCACGCTCGATTACAGCGAGACGCCGCCGATGGTGTTCGTCGGGCGCGAAGTGACGCTTGCGGAACTTGGCCTCGGCGGAGCGATCGCCCCTGAGAGGGAAGCGCGTCGCGTCGCGGCTACTCAATTGAATTGCACTCAGTGCGGAGGGCCGCTCGCGTTGCGGGCTCCCGATCAAAGCCTGCGCGTGGCGTGTCCGAATTGCGGTGCGCTGCTCGATGTGAGTCAGGGGCGGCTTGAGTTCATGCAAGCGCTTCAGCCGGGCAAGCTCGTGCCCGCGATTCCGATCGGCTCGGTCGGCGAGCTTGAAGGCGTCAAGCAAATGGCGATCGGCGCGATGGTTCGAAGCGTCGAGTTCGACGGTGTTCGATACTATTGGGAGGAATACCTGCTCTACAACGCGCAGATCGGCTTTCGGTGGCTTGTTCGAAGCGATGACAACTGGAGCTACGTCGTGGCCGTTCCACCCGGCGATGTGTTTCACAAGACCGGCGCGTTCGGCGGCAAGGGCGACACCGTTCAATATCAAGGCGAGAAGTACAAGCTCTATCAGGACGCAGTCGTACAGGTTGAGTACGTGATCGGCGAGTTCTACTGGAAGGTCGAATGCGGAGAGCAGACGCGCGCGGCCGACTATATTCACCCGCCTCGAATGCTGTCGATGGAAGCTTCGCTGATACGCGTCAGCGTCGAAGAAGTAGTCGAGCCTGAGCCCGCTGGAAAGAAAAAGAAAACCAAGAAGGTTCGCTCGGCCCCGACCGGCGAGATCAATTGGTCGCTTGGAACCTACATCAAGCACGACGAGGTCGAGAAGGCCTTCGGCGTAACCGGGCTGCCTAGAACTTCGAAGATCGCGCCGAATCAACCCTTCCTTCACAAAAAGATTTACAAGTACTGGCTGAGATTGCTGGCGGCGACGTTTGTGCTCGGTGTGATCATCCTTGCCACGGGATCGAGGACCAAAGTATTCGATCAAACCTTTGCGTTGCAGCCGGTCGCCAATGCCGAGGGAACTCAGACGATCTTCACCGAACCATTCGCGTTGAAGTCTGGCCGCAACATCAGGGTTTCGGCGTACTCGGATCTCGATAACAGTTGGTTGTACCTTGAAGGCGATTTGATCAACGACGCGACCGGCGATGTGCAAGCATTCTCAATGCCGGTCGAGTACTACCACGGTGTCGATGACGGTGAGTCGTGGAGCGAAGGCAGCAAATCGCCGAGTCTTCACCTGTCGGCATTGCCCGAAGGGCAGTACATGCTGAGGCTCGAGGCTCAATGGGAGAAGTGGCAGCAGCCGGCAACGATGAGCATTCAGATATATCAAGGTGTGCCTCGGATTCTCCATTTATTCCTGGCGATGTTGTTCATCTCGATCATCCCGATACTCGTGGCGTTTTATCAATTCAGTTTCGAAAAGCGCCGGTGGGCGGATAGTGATTACAGTCCGTTTGGATCGTAGGAACAGTTTCTGGTTTCTGGTTTGCGGTTTCTGGTTGTACCTTTGCGAAAGCATCGAAAGTGGAAGGAAATGGCTACTATTCGGGCCGTTGAAGAAATCGAAGCCTGGCAGAAAGCTCGGGAATTGGTGAGAGCCGTCTACGAGATGTCCAAAACCGGCGCATTCTCGAGGGACTTCGGCCTCCGCGACCAGATACGCCGTGCCTCGGTTTCAGTCATTTCTAACATAGCGGAAGGCTTTGAGCGTGGTGGCAAGGCGGAGTTTGTTCAGTTCCTGTCGATGGCGAAGGGTTCGGCCGGAGAGGTCGAGACCCAGTTGTATGTCGCCCTCGACGCCGGTTACATTGACCAAGCGCAGTTCGATTCGACCAGAGTAATCGCCGGCTCGACGAAACGGCTAATCGCAGGTCTGATCAATTACCTCAACGGATCGGGCATCAAGGGCCAGAAGTACAAGCAACATCCCCAACCAGAAACCAGAAACCAGAAACCAGAAACCGGTGACCCATGCTAACCAAACTTTACATGATCATTGGCCTCGTCATCATCCTGAGTTATGGGCTTATCGCCTTCACCGGAAAAGAATTCGGCGATCCCGAAAGACAACGAGTGCCCGCCGATGTGCGACAGTCGCCGGGGGGTTATCGCTCATTCCACTTCTGGCACTCAGGCTATCGGGGAGGGAAGTAGACTATCGCTTGTAAGGGCGGCCTGTGTGGCCGCCCCTCGTCGCGATGTAAAGTCGGTGATTACCAGCGAGGGGCGGCCGCGGAGGGCCGCTTCTACAAGGAAGAGAAAGTGTGAGGAGGAAAATAAATGCCCGCACATCTGCTGAAGTTGCTTGACACGAAACTGGCTTCCACAGCCGCTTTGGTGGTGCCTATGAATCAGCTTGCCGATCTGGTCGTTGAGACGCTCGCGTTCACGATCGTGGGACTACTTCTGTTCGCGCTCGCGTTTTGGATCATCGTGAAGGTTTCACCGTTTTCGATTCGCAAGGAGATTGAAGAAGATCAGAACATGGCTCTTGGAATCGTGATCGCCGCGGTGATCATCGGAATCGCGTTGATCGTTTCCGCCGCCGTGCACGGGTAGTTGATGAATCGCACGCCTGTATTGTTCCTGAACGTGCTGATCATCGCCACGTGCGGGCTGGTGTATGAACTGCTCGCGGGAACGCTCGCCAGCTACGTGCTGGGTGATTCGATCACCCAGTTCTCACTCATCATCGGAATATATCTTTTCGCGTTAGGCGTCGGAGCGTGGGTGTCACGGTTCATCGAGACGGGTCTGGCGCGAAAGTTCATTGAAGTAGAGCTTGCCGTTGCGTTGCTAGGAGGCGCGTCGGCGCCGCTTTTGTTTTTGAGTTTCGGGCGATTGGGATATTTTCACCTGGTGCTATACGGCGTTGTGTTCGCTGTCGGCGTGCTCGTAGGACTCGAGCTGCCGCTGTTGATGCGAATACTCAAGGACGTTCTCGATTTCAAAGAACTCGTCTCGCGAGTGCTGACCTTTGATTATGTCGGCGCGCTGGTCGCCTCATTGTTGTTCCCTCTCTTCCTGGTCCCAAAGCTTGGACTCGTTCGAACGTCGCTGGTGTTTGGATTGTTGAACGCGGGTGTGGGTTTGTGGGCAACGTGGTTCATGCGCCCGCTGATCAAGGGCGACGTGTCTGGTCTGCGAGGACGCGCGGCGATTGTGATGACGCTGCTTGTGATCGGCATCATCAAAGCGAACGCGTTGACGACGCTCGCGGAAGATGAATTGTTCGCCGACGAGATCGTTCACGCGCGCAACACGGCTTATCAGCGAATCGTTGTCACGCGAGGCCGCGCGGGCTTTCAGCTTTTCCTGAACGGGCATCTGCAATTCAGTTCGGCGGACGAGTATCGCTATCACGAAGCGCTGGTGCATCCGGCGATGATGCTGGCGGGGTCGCCTCGAAACATCCTCGTGCTGGGAGGCGGAGACGGGCTCGCATTGCGAGAGATCCTTCGGCATTCGTCGGTTGAATCGGTGACGCTTGTGGATCTCGATCCGGCGATGACGTCGCTTTCGGATTCATTCGCGCCGCTCGCCGAGTTGAACAAGCATTCGTTTTCCGATCCGCGCGTTCACGTGATCAATCAGGATGCGATGATCTGGCTCGAAGATCCGCGCGGGCCGTTTGACGCGGCTATCGTCGACTTTCCCGATCCGAACACGTTCGCCTTGGGCAAGCTCTACACGACGCGCTTTTATCGATTGTTGAAAGCGAGCCTGGCATCGAATGCCGCGATCGCCGTCCAGTGTACGTCGCCGCTTTTTGCCCGAACATCCTACTGGTGCATCGTGAAAACAATCGAGGCGGCGGGCTTCGCGGTGAGGCCTTATCAAACGGCCGTCCCATCATTCGGCGTATGGGGATTCGCGCTCGCTCGCGTGACGCCGTTCGAAGCTCCGGCGCACGCACCGCCCGGATTGCGTTTCCTTGATGACAACTCGATGACGTCGCTTTTCGTCTTACCTGCTGATTTGGGGCCCGTGCCAATCGAAATCAACAGACTGGATAACCAGGCGCTCGTTCGCTACTACGAATCAGAGTGGAAGCGATACGAGTGAGGATTCAGGAGAATGCTATGACTCTTCGAATGTTTCTCACGATGTTTCTACTGCTCGGGGCCGTTAACGCTCAGGACCATTCGCAACAGGACGCCGGACGTCGATACGAGTATCGGCTTTTGGCCACTAACAAGACCTCGACGATGCAAAAGGAAATGAATCAAGCCGCCGAGGCCGGGTTTCGCTTCAGCGGTGTGATGGGTGGCGAGACATCATTCGGCGGATCAGAGGCGGTCGTGATCATGCACAGGGATCCCGCCAGCGAAAGCCGCGAACGCTTCCAATACAAGCTGCTCGCGACGAATAAGACTTCCACAATGCAGAAGGAGCTGCAGGAGGCGGGGGACCTGGGATTCGAGTACAAAGGACAAACCGTGTTCTCTTCAACATTCGGCGGCAAGGAAGTCGTTGTGATTCTCGAGAAGGATCGCGAGTCAGCCGCGACGCAATGGGAGTACAAGCTGCTCGCGACTTCGCGGACTTCAACAATGCAGAAGGAGTTGAGTGAAGCGGGAGCACAAGGCTTCGCGTTCGTCGGTGTGACTGTTGCCGAGACGGCGCTGGGCGGCAAAGAAGTCGTGAGCATACTTCGCCGCTCGCGGGCGAGATAGCGAAGCGATGCATGGAGTTCAGGCTTTAGCCTGCGTACCAAATGAGAAATGAAAAATACCAGGCTGAAGCCTGAACTCCATGCACTTGTCTTATGACCCAAACCCAGTTCACAAGAAGAGAAGTTCTTGCGGCGTTTCTCGGAGTGCCGGCGGCGCTTGCGGCGTGTCGCTCGCAGAAATCGGCGCCGTTGCCGCCGGGCGAGGTCGTCGGCGCATCCGATGTGATCGGCCACCGCATTCGTGACGGACTCACGATCTCGCCATCAACTGATCAATGGCAACGAACGAGTGTCGTAATAGTCGGCGGCGGAGTTGCGGGACTCTCAGCCGCGTGGCAATTGCTCAAAACGGGCTTCGACGATTTTGTTTTGCTCGAGCTTGAGAGTGCGCCGGGCGGAACCGCTCGAAGCGGCGCGTCACCGGTTATCGCGTATCCGTGGGGCGCGCATTATCTGCCGACTCCGATGAAAGAGAACATGGGGCTTGTCTCGTTGCTCGATGAAATGGGAATTCTTGAAGGACGCGACGCAGATGGCGAGCCGATCGTTGGCGAACAGTTTCTCTGCCGCGATCCTGAAGAACGTGTGTTCTTTCGTGGCCGTTGGTATGAAGGTCTCTACCTGCACGCGGGCGCGAGCGCAGACGAGCTCACTCAGTTCGACGCGTTCAATTCAGAGGTGAATCGTTGGGTTGGTTGGCGAGATTCGAAGGGCCGCCGCGCGTTTGCGATTCCGGTGTCAACCGGATCGGACGATTCTGAAGTAACCGAACTCGACAGGATTTCGATTGCTGAGTGGCTCGATCGGCGAGGATTGAGATCAGAGCGGCTTCGCTGGTTGATCGATTATGCTTGCCGCGACGATTATGGATTGACGTTGGATCAAACGAGCGCGTGGGCGGGGCTATTTTATTTTTGCTCTCGCGTAACCAAGCCCGGTGCCGACGCCCGGCCGCTGATGACGTGGCCCGAAGGAAACGGCCGCCTCGTTTCGCATCTCTACGACAAGGTCAAATCGAAGGTGAAGCTGGGACTCGCGGTATCGGAAATCATTCCGAAGGAGGCGAGCGGTCAATCGAATATTGACGTCGTTGCGATTGATAATGAAGCGCAAACCGCGGTTGGGTTTCATGCCGATCGAGTGATCTTCGCGGCGCCGCATTTCATGACTCGTTATGTGATTCGGCCTTATCGAGACAATCCGCCCGCGCACCTCAGTGAGTTTCAATACGGCGCGTGGATGGTTGCGAATCTTTTCCTGAAAGACCGGCCGAAGGATCGGGGGTTTCCGTTGGCGTGGGACAATGTGCTTTATGAAAGCCCCGGCCTGGGATATGTTGTCGCGACCCATCAGCGGGGACTCGATCGCGGGCCGACGGTGTTCACTTATTACTATCCGCTTTGCGACGCCGATCCGAGGGAAGCGAGATCGAGATTACTCGCGGCAGGCCGTGACGAATGGGCGGATGTCGCGTTGGCTGATTTGTCTCGCGCGCATCCGGAGATTCGCACGTTGACCGAGCGCCTGGATGTGATGCGATGGGGTCACGCGATGATCAGGCCTCGCCCGGGCTTCGTTTGGAGCGAAGCGCGTCGAGATGCGTCGAAGCCTTATCGGGGAATTCATTTCGCGAACACTGACTTGAGCGGCGTGCCTTTGTTTGAGGAAGCGTTTTATCATGGCCTGCGCGCCGCTAATGAAGTCTCTGAAGCGTCGGGGCGACACGGCGACGGGGCGACGGGGTGACAACCGAGCGGCTTGAGGAAGGAATAAATCACTGGTAGCCAAAGATTCAGCAATAGATCTTAAGGATGCGATCTCCCCGTCGCCCCGTCTCCCCCTCGCCGCGTCTCCCCGTCGCTCTCCCTGGCTCTTCTCCGCACGCACCGACTTAACCGTGTTTCTCGGTAGCGCCCTCGTCTCACTCGTTGCACTTTGGATCGGCGCGCGAGCAGGAGTCCTCTACGGCGACACTCCGGATTGGGCCTGGGTGCCGGCGGTGTTGTTGATCGACGTCGCGCACGTTTGGTCTACGAGCTTTCGAGTGTATCTGGACACCGATGAATTGAAGCGCAGGCCGTGGCTCTACTCGCTCGTGCCGGCGTTGGGACTCGCGATCGGAATCGCGCTCTACTCAGAAGGCGAGCTCGTCTTCTGGCGAGCGCTGGCTTACCTGGCGGTGTTTCATTTCGTTCGCCAGCAATACGGCTGGGTCGCGTTGTATCGAGCGCGTGCGCGCGAAACCGACGTGCTCGGTAAGTGGATCGACACGGTCGCGATCTATGCGGCGACGCTGTATCCGCTGATTTACTGGCACACTCATCTGCCCAGGAAGTTTTGGTGGTTCCTCGCGAATGATTTCGGCGGCGCGCCTGCGATGATCGAGCGAGTAGCAGCGCCCATTTACTGGATGGCGCTCGCAGCTTATGCAACGAAGTCAGTGTATGGCTGGCTCGTGAAGAGGGAAGGGAATCCCGGCAAAGACATTGTCATCGTCACGACCGCCGTGTGCTGGTACGTTGGTATTGTCGGGTACAACTCGGACTACGCGTTCACTGTAACCAATGTTGTGATTCACGGAGTGCCCTACTTCGCTTTGATCTATTGGTACAGCCGCGCGCGAATGAAACAAACAAACGGGCGAGGAGTGTTTCGGATTTTCGCTCACGGGCCGGCAATGTTTCTCGTCACGCTGTGGGCGATCGCTTACATCGAAGAAATGTTTTGGGATCGCGGCGTATGGCAAGACCGAAGCTGGCTGTTCGGCTCGCCCTGGGAGATCGGAACACTGAAACTCGTCCTCGTTCCGCTGCTCGCGCTGCCTCAAGTTGTTCACTACGTGCTCGATGGATTCATCTGGCGCCGAAAGAACAATCCCGATTTCAAGCTCATCCCGTCAGAGTCGCGAAGTTGAAGGCGTCGTGTCCGGCGTCACTAGCAAGAGAGCTGGACAATGCCGACGGAACGAAATCCTAAAAAAGCATTGAGTGGTTGGCAAATCGCGGAAGGCACGTTCCTTGCGATTATTTTTGCGATCATTCTTGGAGGATTGTCGATATGGACCTACCAGTGCTCGACCTCGACCGGTCCGTTTAGGCGCGAGTACAGCGGCAGGATAGTCGAAAAACGAATATCTGTGTTTGAATCTGAACAGGGATCATACTTCAGTAACAAACTTGTCATCGAGGAAACGAGTGGACGACGGTTTACGGTCACCGTAACGCAGGAGATATACGACCGCGCGAAACCTGATATGTGGATTCAGAAGACATCGAGGGGAACCGAACTTTCAACCGAGCCTCAAACTCAATGAGTCGATCATTTTGCTTCAGCGTCTACTCTTGCGTTAGTGTCGGCGAAATATGTACAGTGAATCTGTACATAAAGGCAACTCTAGAAAGGTGATTGATGGAGACACAAACGACATACACCAAAGCGCGCGCGAACCTTGCGAAGCTATGCGACCAGGTAACCGATAACCGAGACATTGTCATTATCTCGAGACGAACGGGCGGGGACGTTGCCCTCATCGCCGCCGACGAATTATCGAGCATCCTCGAGACACTGCACTTGCTGCGCTCCCCGAAGAACGCAGATCGACTGTTGTCAGCCCTGAAAGACGCCCGAGCCCGTAAAGGAAAACGCCAGTCAGTCATTTCGCTGCGCCGCGAGGTTGGGATTGGCAAAGAAGGATAAGCGCAAGCGAACCGTCGAACGCGATGCCGTGACTCACATACGGTTTCGCGAAGATCTCAAGTATTGGGTCCAGACCGAGCGGTCGGTCGCGCTGCGCGCGTTTGATTTGATCGACGCCATTATGAGCGATCCCTTCACGGGCATCGGCAAGCCCGAGCCTCTGCGATACGATCTCGCCGGCGCGTGGTCACGGCGACTGACCCGCGAGCATCGCATTGTCTACGCGGTCACAGACGACCGAATAACTTTTCTGCAAGCTCGCTATCATTACTAACACACCCCGGCGCACTTGGCGGGACTGGAATTCATCTGAAATAATCAAACCGAAGGAAGGAATCGAGATGAAAATTCTGCTTGTTGCTATTCTGATCTTAGGATTCGTTATGCCAACAAACGCTTCGCAGGCGAACAAGATTTTCCCGTACAAGTACTACACCGACGATTTGCCGAACGGGCTTCGAGTAATCACGATCCCAACCGATTACCCGAACATCGTCGCGCTGTATATCGTCGTCGCCGCCGGCTCGCGCAATGAAATCGAACCGGGCAAGTCCGGCTTCGCGCATCTGTTCGAGCACCTCATGTTTCGCGGCACCGACAAATTTCCAACCGCGAAATACGAAGAGATTATGAAGAAGGCGGGCGCTGATTCGAACGCCTACACAAACGACGATCGAACGGTTTATCACTCTGTCTTCTCCAGGGAAGATCTGGATCAGATTATGATGCTCGAGGCCGATCGCTTTCAGAATTTGAAGGTGCCGATCGATCTATTCAAGACCGAAACCAAAGCGGTGCTTGGCGAATATAACAAGAACGCCTCGAGTCCCGTGCGCAAGCTCTATGAAGTCCTTCGCGACACCGCGTATCAAGCGCACACCTACAAACACACAACGATGGGATTTCTTCGCGACATCGAGAACTATCCAAATCTGTATGATTACTCGCTGGAGTTCTTTAAGCGATATTATCGGCCGGAATACACGACGATCATCGTTGCAGGTGACGTCAAGCATGAGCACGTGGCGGAACTCGTGAAGCAGCACTGGTCGGGCTGGCAACGAGGTACTTACGTTCCTCCGATTCCTTCGGAGCCCGAGCAGACCAGGGAACTAACACAGAAGATCGATTGGCCGACGCCGACGCTGCCGTGGCTTATGGTCTCATACAAAGGCGCGGCGTTTTCGGATGAGCAAAAAGATCAGGCAACGCTGGACTTGATTGCCGCGCTTGGCTTCTCGCAAAACTCAGAGCTGTATCAGCGGCTGGTGATCAAGGAACAAAAAGTTGACTCGTTGTTCAGCGACAATGAAGACCATCACGATCCTTATCTGTTATCCGTCGGGGCGCGCGTGAAGGACCCGAAGGATCTCGAGTACGTGAAGATTGAGATCATCAAGACGTTCAATTCATTCAAGACGACGACGGTGCCGAAGGACAAACTCGAAGCCGTTAAGTCGAATCTGAAATACAGCTTCGCGCTTGGGCTCGACAATTCAGAAGCGCTGGCCGCCAGTCTCGCTTCGTACATCGCGCTGCGGCGCACGCCCGAAGCCTTGAACAAGGTCTACGATCTGTATGCGGCGATCACACCCGCGGACATTCAGGCGACGGCCAAAAAGTATTTCGTGGACAAGCACCGCACAGTGGTGACTCTGTCGAGCAAGGAGAACGCAAAGAATGCAGCGCAGTAACATTAAGCTCGCCGTAATAGCCATGATTCTAAGTTTAGCGGTTGCCGCGCCGGCGGCGCGCGCCGGAAGGGGTGCTCCGAAAATGGCGTCCGTGCTTCTGCCCAATTCATCACCGCTCGTAAGCTTCAGGTTGTTGTTCAACGCGGGATCGGCATCGGACCCGAAAGGTAAAGAAGGCGTCGCTGCGCTGACGGCTTCGATGATTTCAGATGCGGGCAGCCGCGCGATGAGCTACGAGCAAATCGTGGCGGCAATGTATCCAATGGCGACCGGATTCGGATCGCAGGTCGATAAAGAGATGACCGTCTTTAACGGCGCGACGCATCTGGACAACTTGCAGAAGTACTATCAGATCATTAGCAGTATGCTGCTCGATCCGGGCTGGCGCGCGGACGACTTCACGCGGTTGCGCGAAGACGCGGTCAACTTTCTAAAGGTGAACCTGCGGGGAAACAACGATGAAGAGCTTGGCAAGGAGGCGCTTTATAACTTTATCTATACCGGTCATCCCTACGGACACGAAAACGTCGGCACCGTCGAATCGCTCCAGAAGCTGACTATCGATGATGTGAAGAAGTTCTATCGAGATCACTACACGGCGGCGAATTTTGTGTTGGGGCTTGCGGGCGGATATCCGAAAGGCTTCGATGCAAAAGTCGAGGCGGACTTTACCGAGAAGCTTCCGGCGGGAACGGCGACAAAGATTTCGTTGTCAGAGCCTGAGAAGCCCAGCGGGCTCGAAATGCAGGTCATCGACAAGGACACGGCCGGCACCGCCATCTCGTTCGGCTTTCCAATCGCGGTGAACCGATCAAGTCCCGACTGGCTGCCGCTTCTGGTGATGCAGTCATACTTCGGCCAGCATCGCGCCAGTAACGGGCACCTGTACGAACGCCTGCGAGCGATACGCGGATTGAACTACGGCGACTATGCTTACATCGAGTATTTTCCGCGCGGGATGTTTCTGTTTCATCCCGATACGAATCTCGATCGTCAGCAGCAAATCTTTCAGGTGTGGATTCGGCCGGTTGAGTTGAAGAACGGATTGTTCGCCCTGCGGACCGGGTTGTACGAGCTCAATAAGCTGGTGAGCCATGGAATGTCGCAGGAAGACTTTGAAGCGACGCGCCAGTTCCTGAGCAAGTACGTGAACGTGCTGACCAAGGCCCAGGATGAGCAGTTGGGATATGCGCTGGACAGCCGGTACTACGGAATTCCGAACTTCAACGAATACGTTCGCGGCGGCCTGGCGAAGCTCACGCTTGCGGATGTGAATCGCGCGATCAAGAAGCACCTTCAGGCGGACAACGTAAAGATCATAGTTGTCACGAAAGACGGCGAAGCGTTCAAGCAAGCCGCAATAGAGAACCGACCTTCGCCAATCACCTACGCGACCCCTCCGGCGAAAGACATTCTCGATGAAGACAAATTGATCGAGAATTACAAACTGAACTTCAATCCAAAAAAGGTTGAAGTGGTACCGGTCGACCATGTGTTTCAAAAGTGAGCGCGCTGGCAGCCCGGAAGCCTACGTTGAGCCGTTGGCAGTCTTTTCACGTATCTTATCGTACAGGACGCGAAGGCCTCTTGGAGTGCTTTTGTAGAATATTGTTTCCTCGGTCGCAACGTCAAAAGGTATGCGCTTTTCCTGTGTCAGCATAATCACGTCGCAACCTGTCGCGTGAGCGACACCAACCTCATAGAACACATTCGGGTTACTTCCCGTGAGATCGGCGACAACGAGGTCGCTCATCAGGATCGCTTCCAGAATGGCGTCAGTAATACGACGGGGCCGCACAATCTTGTCCGCGCGCACGACGGTCCATCCCTCCTTCCGCAGTGCGTCCTCTACTATCTTATAAACGGGATCCAGTTCTCGCCGGAACGGCATAACCATAAAACACACGCTCCTACCCAGAGCGCGGTTGAACAACTTCCTTGCCGCGGCGATCTTCGCAACCGAAACGTCGCTGCCTCTCAACTTCCGCTGTAATGTGCCTTCGCAAATCCTACAGAGGCCGCCGTTATCGAATAAGTAGTCGATATCCTTAGGGTCATTGCTGCTAAAGAACGGACATCGTCGTGCGTAGTCAGCGTGCGTTCGCAGGCCGCCATACTTGGCGAGCACGGCTGTAGCCAGGTTGTGCAGGATGTATGGTTGAAGGCGGCGCGTTCCGAGGTTGTCCCACAAGTAGGTGCTGACGATTGATATCTGAGGGTCGAACTCGGGTAGATGGTCGCTGAAGATGAAAGTTCCCTGCCGCCTTCCGCTCTCTCTTTCTCCATAGGGCTGAGAAGTGACGAATAGAAGAGGCTTCGGTAGACTCTGCCCCTGAACCAGTTGATGGACAGCTTTCTCTAAATCAAAACCAGAATTCGGCAGCCTATAACGCTTCTGGCTTAGCGGGAACCTGGGGTAGTACATCTCGAAGTGGTATGCGTGCTGTATGCCGTTTGCGACTTCCAATGCGTTCTTGGTTTCGGCCCTGTTCAACGTTCCCACCTGAGCCACAGTAATAGTGATCGACTGGCCAGTGTAACTCATTTCAAGTCCCCCTCTTTTCTCCGTGTTCGGGCCGAACAGGCGCCCCGCCTTTTGAGCAGTGCGTAGAGCAGAATCTTTATTCATCTCCCGCTAAGAAACATTTGACGATCATCGCGGCGCTCCCCAGACATAATTCACTTCGGCAGCAGGTTTCAAGCGTCTAACCAGTTGGCTTGAGGTATGTGACCCTCACCGTGGGTTGATTGGCCAGCCGCCGTTCTCTATAGCTCGTGATCTTCGGCCCGCGCTCTTCCATTAGGTGCAAGCCAACCAGTTCCTTTCCGAGACGGCACATCTCGCGAAACAACTCCGCGTTCGCAGTGAGCGGCAGTCGCGGGAAATCTCCCTTGAGAAACTCGGCGTAGCGGCTGCCAACTGTTCACTCTTTTCAGCATTGTCGAGTGATTCGTCAACGTCCTTTGCCTCGATGTAACCGAGTCTACTCTCGCCCCGCGTTACGATGAAGTCGGGAGCGCCGCACTTGATGCGTTGGGCTCGTTCGTCGCGGTGACTTCGCGGCCGCGAGATTCGATGAAACACTTCAATGCGGGGCGGTGTGTATGCTCAGTGGCGTTTCCCGCCTTGAGAGCGCTATCTATTCTCTTGCAGTATTCAGGCGAAGTCATCAACTTGTTAAGGTGACTGTTTGTCTTGGAAGGATAATCGACTACGGCCGTCGCGGGGTCAAGCGTGAACCTTAGATTGCGCAGTTGTGCGTGGAACTCCGACTGCCACCTGTCTTTCTATTTACTTCTCCAAACTCGATCCTGTAGAATCGCCGGGTATCTTGCGGCGAGCCCTGACACCGGTGGCGGCCGGACAGTCAGTTCAACTACAGGGAGAAGTACCAATTGAAAAAGCTCTGGATGAACCTCAATCAGCGACACTGGCTGTTGGTGTTGACACTTGTTTTACCTCTCACCTTCGCCGGCGCCCATACCGGGCAGCGCTCGGTTGGGCAAAGCCCGGCTGAGTCGGCTTTTCGCCAACGCATCGCCGAAGATTTTACCGACGCCATATCAGTTGCCCGCGACAATTTCGCCGGACAACTCGATTTCAACAAGGCAACAAAGGCTTCCATAACCGGGATGCTCAGAACGCTCGACCCACACTCGATGTATTTCGATCGCCAGCAATGGGAAGAGTTTCAAAACGATCAAAGCAGCCGCTATTACGGGATCGGCTCGACCATCATTCAACACGGCGGAAAGGTTTATATCATCTCGCCAACCGAAGGGACCGCGTCATATCGAGCGGGGCTTCGTTACGGCGATCACATCGCGGGAGTCAACGGCGAGTCGACCGACGGCTGGACGCAGGCTCAGGTCAGAAGCAAGCTTTTGGGTCCCGAAGGCACGCAGGTCACCATCAAAATCGCGCGGCTGGGAGTCGAAAAACCTTTGGAGTTCAAGCTGACTCGCGGCCCCGTGCCGCTGCCCTCAGTTGCGAATTCGTTCATGCTCGGCGGTGGAGTTGGTTATATAAATCTCGAACGCGGATTCAACACCACCACCTTCGACGAAGTGCGCACGGCCCTGGATGAATTGAAGCAGCAGGGAATGAGTTCACTGCTGCTCGATCTGCGGGGAAACCACGGCGGGCTGGTCGATCAGGCTCGCAGCGTATCGAATATTTTTCTTTATCGCGGCCAGAAAATTCTGGCTATGCGCGGACGGCCGGGCGTGTTTCCCAGCCGCGACTATTCGGCCGCTAACACCACGCCCGAAGATTGCCCGGTAGTCGTTGTTATCAACCGGCTGTCGGCTTCGGCGGCCGAGATTGTCGCGGGCGCCTTGCAGGATCACGATCGCGCGCGGCTCGTGGGTGAGAACAGTTTCGGGAAGGGCCTGGTGCAGAGCCCGTTTCAATTGTCTGACGGATCGGCGCTGGTGCTGACGACCGGTCACTACTACACTCCGAGCGGCAGGCTGATTCAACGCGACTACAGCGGACGATCCTTCTACGATTACAATCTAAAGCGCGGCGACAACGGACACACCGATCAACGAACAACCGATTCGGGCCGGACTGTGTACGGAGGCGGCGGAATCGATCCAGACGTTGAAGTTAAAGTGAGGATTGCGCCCAAAGAGATCGAGCTTCAGCGAGTTTGGTTCGATCCGGTTTATGAGTTTGCTCATCAATTGGCTGCGAATCAGATTCCTGGAATCAGCGAATTTCGAATCACGCGTCAGGCCGATCATCATCATCGACTCGGCGCCAACGAATTTCAGATATCGGACAAGGTAATTGCCGCGATGAAGACCTTTGTCCGCGACCATAAGGAATTCAAGATCGACGAAGGTCGCGTGGACAAGGACTCGGATTTTCTCAAGCGGCAAATTCGCTACGAGTTGGTGACTGCGGCGTACGGTGTCGAGAACGCTTATCAGGTGTTGCTGGAGACCGATCTTCAGGTTCAGCGCGCGCTTACGGAGATTCCAAAGGCGCGAACAATGGCTGAAGACCTGCGCCGCCAGCGAACCGCGACGCGCTGAGCGAAACCAATACGGTTGATCCCGTCAAAGCTCTGAGGGGCGCAGAGGGTCAGCGACCCTGAGCCGCCGACACACATTAACCCCCATCACCACATCTTGCGGTCAGTTGTTTTGAGCATCCCTTTCCGCTAAGATTTTTTTCTGGACGTTTTCTCGAACCAGCCCGTGCCCAACTCCGAAACTCGACGGAGTGGTTCAGACGTTGTTGCCGAGGTGAATGCTCACGATGACTTTCAAAAAGCGCTACTCGCTGATTATTCTGACGCTGCTCATTCCCATCACATTTGCCGGCGCGCACCCGGCGCAAGGTACCAGCCGGCGGGAAGCCGAGACGGTCTCGCGCCAGAAGATCTCCGACGACTTTGTCAGTGCCTTGCTGGCCGCCGAAGATCACTTCGCCGGGACCATCGATCGGGACAAGCTCACCAAGGCCTCGATCCTGGGAATGCTCCACACGCTCGATCCTCACTCGAATTATTTTGACCGGAAGGAGTGGGAAAAGGTGCAGGAGGATCAGCGCAGCCGTTATTCAGGCATCGGCTCGACGATCGCGCAGCGCAACGAGAAGGTCTACATCATGTCTCCGTTCGACGGAACGCCGGCTCATCGCGGCGGAGTTCGCTACGGGGATCAAATCATCGCGATCAACGGCGAGTCTACCGAGACTTGGACTTCGCTCCAGGTGTCGCAAAAGCTTATTGGGCCCGAAGGCACATCGGTTACCGTGAAAGTTGCGCGACTCGGCGCGGCTCAGCCGCTCGAATTCAAATTTGTCCGCGAAACGGTTCCGCTTCCCTCGGTTAGCAATTTCTACATGATCAACAACGGAGCGGGCTACATCAATTTTGACCGGCAGTTCAACACTACCAGCTTTCAGGAGATTCAAACCGCGCTTGCTGATTTGCAGAAGCAGGGAATGACCTCGTTGATTTTGGATTTGCGCGGCAACCCGGGCGGGCTCGTAGATCAGGCAAAAAGGATCAGCAATCTCTTTCTTTATCGCGGGCAGCCGATCGTGACGTTGAAAGGCAGACCCCAGGTGTTTCCCCCGCGCGAAGAAGTGGCCAACAATCCCAACCCTGAGAGCTTCCCAATTGTGGTGCTGATCAACTCGCGCTCGGCATCAGCTTCTGAGATTGTTGCCGGGGCGCTCCAGGATCATGATCGAGCGGTGATCGTCGGCGAGAACAGCTTCGGAAAGGGATTGGTTCAAAGCGTATTTCCGCTTTCGGATGGATCCGGTCTGTGGCTTGTGACCGGTCACTTCTATACGCCGAGCGGCCGTTTGATTCAGCGTGAATACGCGAATCGATCTTTTTACGATTACTATCTGAAGCGCGGTGACAAAGAATCCCTTCAGCGCACGGAAGAAAAACGCACCGACGCCGGACGCACTGTTTATGGCGGCGGCGGAATCCAGCCGGACGTGCTGGTGAAGTTCCCGGCTCACGAAGCGGAGCTTCAACGAGTATGGCTCGAACCGGTATTTCAGTTTTCGCGCGCGCTGGTAGCCGGACAGGTCGCGGGAATGACCGAGTTCAAGATCGATCACGCGAACGATCATAAGCATCGGCTCGCGGCAACCGACTATCCGATCAGCGACAAGGTACTCGCGGCATTCAAGATCTTCCTGCGCGAACACAAGGAACTCAAAGCCGACGAAGCGCGAGTGGACAAGGACGCGGATTGGCTAAAGCGCCGGATTCGTTATGACGTTTCCATCGCTGCGTTCGGTGAAGAAAACGCGCGAGCGGCGCTGGCGGGAGGCGACGTTCAGCTTCAACGCGCTGTTGCGGAGCTGCCAAAGGCAAAGGCGTTGGCCGATGACGTTCGAAAGATGCGCGCCGCCGCTCGGACTGACCTGCGCAGGTAAGTTGAGTTGATGGTTTCAGCGTCGAAAGCGCGGTGCGGGGTTTACTCCGGCCGCGCTTTCTTATTCGGTGGAATAACTTCGCGGGATCTTAGGCACGAGTGAGCGCTCGGCGGCCTGTGTTATACTCGCCTCCATACCGGCGGCTTCGGAGAGTTCGGTTGAAGAAAAAACTCTATCAGAATTCAGAAATGATTCGCCTGTGGACGACCGTTATCGTGCGGGTGATCGTCCTGCTTGTGGGTCTACTCATTGCAGGCTGGATGCTCTACCAGCTCCGAGCGCTGTTGCTGCTGTTGATCCTATCGATATTCTTCTGCTATCTGGTTGCGCCGGTCGTGCACCTGCTCGAGCAGCCGGTGTACATCTTCAACCGCGAGATTCGACTCCGCCGAAGTGTGGCTATAGCTTTCGTTTATTTGATGATCGGAGCGCTGGTGTTCCTGGGCTTCAGAATGATGTGGGCCCCATTATGGGACCAGATCAATGAGCTTGCAAAGAACATGCCCGCTTATATCAAGTCAGCTACCGATGCGAGCAATAATATTGTCAACGGCGCAAATAGCTGGATGCGTCATTTGAGACTTCCGCCCGCGTCGCGCGACTATCTGCTCGATCACATCAAAGACCTGGCGGGCGCCGCGCTGCCGTGGTTTGAGAGTGTGGTCGGCAGGCTTGTTGGCTTGTTGCCATACCTGACGTGGCTGGTGCTGCTGCCGATCCTGTCATTCTTTCTATTAAAGGATGCGGTGTCGTTTGAGCGAAACTTGATAGCGCTGTTGCCAAACGAACGATTGCAGAAACGCGCTCATTGGCTTCTGCTCGACGTCAGCCGCACGCTTGCCGCCTACATCCGAGCGCAGATTACCGCGTGCCTGGTTGTAGGAGCGGTTGTGATGTTCGGGCTGAGTTTGCTCGGCGCGCCGTACCCCATTGTTCTTGGAGCGATCGCCGGATTGCTCGAATTCATCCCTCTCATTGGTCCTCTAATCGCGGCTTGCGGCATAGTTGGTTTGGCGCTGACTGTTTCAATTAAGACTGCGTTGGTCGTTGCGTTGTTTCTGGCGATTCTTCGTCTCCTGCAGGACTATTACATCTATCCGCGAATCGTCGGGCACGGAATCAAGATGCATCCACTGGTTGTGATAATGGCCATTCTTGCGGGCGCCGAGATAGGCGGATTGGTCGGCATCTTTCTTTCAATTCCCGCGGTCGGTTTGATGATCGTGTTCTATAACCACTATCTTGCTTATCGCGGCATTCAAAACCTCCAGGTAGTCGTGCCTTCGCAATCGGGCGACGAAGCGCAGCCTCAACTTTCAGTTCCCGCTGCAACCGTGCCCGCGCTCGAGAAATAACTTTCACCGGAGCGTTATGGCAAAACGCATAGCGATCGCGGCGTCAAAAGGCGGAACGGGTAAGACTACAACCACATGGAATCTTGGATTCGGCTTGTCGCTTGCGGGTGCGCGGGTGCTGCTGGTCGATTGCGATCCCCAGGACAATCTCAGAGTGATCTCGGGCACTGATCATGCGCGAAGCACCGTGGCGTCGGCGCTCGAGCACGGGAGTTTCAGTCCGAATCACGTTCGCGAAAGCATCTGGCTTCTGCCGAGCGGGGGGCGCCGGCTGTGGCAGGTCACGCTTTCAATCGACGGGCTGTCTGACGTAACGTCGCCGCTCAGACACGCGATTGCCGCTCGAGATTCCGAATATGATTTTGTTCTGTTTGATTGCCCGCCGGAACTTGGACGAATGACCTCGGCGGCCCTTTCGCTGTCGGATTACTTATTGATTCCGTGCGTGTCGACGTGGCTGGGCCTGCGCTCGATCGAGCAGATGATCGAGTTTGTCGATACACACACGCGTGACGCGCGAATCGATAGCGAGAACACCGGCGTTGTGATGACTTTTTATACTACGCGGCGCGCGGGTCCCGAGACGGTGAGAAGAGAGGCGAGGAAGCTGTTTCACGAACGTCTTCTTCGAACGGTCATCCGTGAGCGCACTGAACTCGACTATTCGCAGGAGGCGCACAAGTCTGTCTTTGAATATTCGCCTTCAAGCGACGGAGCCGAGGACTACGCGGGACTGGTTCGCGAGGTAGTACGAAGACTGAAAAGCTAAAAAAAAGCGGCGGTAGCCGACACGCGTTTCCGCTTGCGAGCTACCACCTGCTAGTCAGCTTTGACGCTGCCAGTCCATACCCAAAGGATTCTTAGACGACCCCGCGACGGCCCGAGATCAATTGGAACAAGAGAACGATCAACGCAACCACCAGAAGCAGGTGAATGAGCCCGCCTCCCACGCCGCCGATCAAACCAAGCAGCCACAACACCAGAAGCACTACGAGAATTGTCCATAACATGGTCAACACCTCCGTTTAAATTGGCTAGAAGCGCAACGCGCGTCGAAGCCTGTTATCTAATGCGACGCGCCTCGCGCCGCCACTTGAGGCGACCTCGCGCTGGGCGGCAAGCGTGCTCGCCGCGCCAAGGCCTTTTGAATCTGTCATCCTCGAAATGGAATGGTGCAACCTTCATTCCGTGATCCTGTGGAGTGGCGATCTGGCTGGGAAGCGCCGAATTATGCGGGTCACGCGAGATGTCGGGTTGAAAACGGCGTGGATTCGTATCGCAACAGAACAACGGGTGAAAGCCAAAACAATACACAATTCGGAGATGTGTATGAACTATTGCCGCGCGGGACTCTCGCCACTAAGACACAAAGACTCGAAGGAGCGCCCAAGCTAGATTAGTGCTGCTTTGTGTCTTCGTGTCCTGGTGGCGAGCTAGAGGGTTTCTCGCAGCAGGCGGCCGATCTGGCGTTGAAGGTTGCGATAGATGGCATCGATTGGTTGCGTCGCGTCGATCACACCGAAGCCGTATTCATCAATCATCGAATCAAAAACCGACAGCATCCGCTTCTGATACTCAACGAAACTGTCGAATAAGTCATCGCCAAGATGAATGTCCATTCCCGATTCCCAGTAATCGAATCCGGTCGGACTCGTCAACACTCGCGGAATCAAGTCGCTTACTTTCGTTCGCAGATAAAACACCGCGTCGGGTTTCAGCGCCAGCCCGTAAACCGACTTGATCCACTTTGGATCGAGTCCGCGCACGATGGCCCGCGCAATCAACGAGTAGATATACCGATCCGTCAGCACGATGAACCCCGCCCGAAGCGCGGGGATCATCTCATTCTCGATTCGATCCGCGAAGTCCGTCGCATAAAACAGCGTCAGCGAAATCGGACCAAGCGTGATTCCCGCCTTTGCCTGCTTGATGCCTTTCCCGGCAAGCGCCGAGCGAGTCATTCCCGTGTCGAGCACCGCGTGGCCGTTCGATTCAAGCCAGGGCTTGAGCATCGACACTTGCGTCGAGCGTCCAACTCCATCTGCGCCCTCGATGACGATCAGGCGGCCGACCAGCTCGCGCAGGTCAACGTCGGGCAAGCCCTCGCCATAGAATTCGAATTCATGATTGTGAGGTCGATTCTCCAAGCTGATTTAATCCTCGCGGAACTCGTAATCGGTCATCAGGCGTTTGGGCACGTCGCCGAGCTCCCGTTCGACGATCGCGCGAACTTCGTTCTGCTGCTCCTCGATCGAGCGCGTGGCGTCGATCACTTGCAGGCCGAATTCGTCGACCATTCCTTCGTACTTTTCGCGGATCATGCCCTGGAACAACTTGAAGCTCTCTTCGATATCGTCGCTCAAGCCGAGATCCAATCCGGCTTCATAGTATTTCAGCCCGGCTCGCGCGCTGAGGATTCGTTTGAGCGAAACTTCGAGCGGCACTCGAAAGTAGAAAGCAAGAGTCGGTTTGACGGCGGTCTTGTAGAGCTCGCGCACCCAAAGCGGGCTCACGCCTCGGACGGTGTCGCGCGCGAACGCGGTGTAGATGTATCGGTCGGCGAGCACGATCGCGCCGGCCTTCAAGGGCGGAATGATGTGACGTTCGATCCGGTCGGCGAGATCGGTGGCGTGAAGAATCGAGAATGTCGTCGGCGTAAGCATCTGCTTACGTTTGCCACGCCGGGTTGTTTCTTTGACCAGAGGCGAGGAGTTCCACTCACTGAAGAAGACCATGTAGCCTTCGCGTTTGAGCCACTGTTGAAGGAGGCTGAGCTGAGTGGATTTTCCCGAGCCGTCGATGCCTTCGACGATGAACAGCTTGCCGGGAAACTGGTGATCGCCGTACATCAACATGGCAAAAAGTATAAACAAAGGTGGGCGCATCGCCAAACCGGCGTTCAAGAGCTACTTAACGTATGTTATCAAGAGGGAGACTTGAGCCGACTTGTGCCAGGACTTTGAGCCCGTGACTTGAGTTCATTCCGCTTTGAGCTAGCTTGCAGAGCAGGCGACGGCATAAAGCCCAGGGTGAAGCGAAGCGGAACCCTGAGTAGGAACCGCGCGTTCAGGGAGCCCGCGAAGCGGGCGGCGGACCGTGCTATGTCGGGCGACCGTTTCCGTCGCCCGTTTTACGGGCTTGTGATTCTGGTGCGACTTGTTCCCCGGGTTTCGCTGCGCTTCACCCGGGGCTTTATGCCGTTGCCCGCTTCGCGGGCTGCCTTCGGCTTTCCCGAGGTCCGTTGGATCGGTAGCACCGAGTCTCAGATCTGGATTCTTATCGGGTTCGGTACTGGGTCGGCCTATTCGCCTCGATCCTCGAGGCACCTGAAATTTTGGATGATCTGGAGAGGATGCTGAAACCGAAGCGGCACTAGGCTCAATGCAAAAGAAACGATTCTCAGCAACTTGGGATCCTTTTTCAAGTCTCAACGAAGTCAAGCCTGACACCTCCCGCTGAAACCACCATGACGCCGGTGTCATCTTTCATTTCATCTTGCCAAGTCCCGGTTTCAATTTTTCACCCGGATGAACTTTCAACTCGTGCGTTTGGGTTGACGATTGGGCGAGAACCCGGCATCTCATCTGAAGTTTTCTATGAGCGCTACGTTTACCGCGACACGGCCGCGCGACAGGATGAGACTCTTGCCGTCATGTCCGAACGCGTAGTTGTAGATCACGTCCGACTTGAAGCTTGTAAGCCGATTCGGTGCGCCGCCCGCCAATGGCTGAAGCCAGAGATTTCCGACGTGGTTCTCGATTCGGCAAAAAACAAGCGACTGACCGTTCGACGTCCAAAGCGCCGGGCGGTAGTACCAGCCGAACGGTAACGGATCAAACTTCTTGATCGGGCGTCCCCCCTCCGCCGGGATAACCGCGATCGTCGCCCGTCTCCCCCGGGTTGCAGCCGGCAGCACGCAGGAGATCATCCTTCCGTCGGGCGAGAAGGCTGGAGCCACCGACTCGTAATCCGTCAACTGACTTGGTGCTCCGCCCTGCAGCCGCACTTTCCAGAGTGTCGTCTTGCCTTCGGATGTTGACGTATATGCAACCCAGTGCCCTTCGGGTGAGCAAGCGGGGGCACTGTCGCTCGACTCGCCGTAGGTTAGCTGGACAGGGTTCTGGCCGTCGGAGTCCATTCGATAGATGTGGCTCGCACCGCCTCGGTCGGAGGCATACACGATGTAGCGCCTGTCGGGAGTCGTCGACAGGTGGCTCTGCGAAAATTCATCCGCGGTCAATGCCCGAGCCTCAGTCCCGTCATCGTTCACAGCCCAGATATCGAGTTCGGCGTTTCGCGAGACATACGCTATACGCCCGCCGTCGAGCGGGGCGAGGCCGCGCGCGCCGTCGTCAATCCCCAGAGTCAACTGGCGAGCGCCACTTGCCGCGCCGTCTGCGCCGACGAGCCAAAGTTGCGCGGTGCTATGCCAGTCGTCCACAACCATCGCACTCGAGTCCGCCGTGATGCTCAAGCCGTAGTTGCCGTATGACAAGAGGTCGTTGGTGATGCGGCGCACTTCCCGCTCCGGGTACGAGAGGTAGTAGAGCTGATTCCCAATGCGGGGGCGAAGGGCAACGAACACGATGCCTCGCCCGTCAGGCGTCCAGTTCATCTTCCCGACTTCCATGAACTCCTCGGGCGACAATTGACCGGCGGGTCCGCCGGCGACGGCTATGCTGCGAATCGTGAACGCGCCATTCGCCGACGAGAGGCCGCGCGCGGGCCCAGCGGCGAAGGTGATCTGCGCTCCGTCAGGCGACCAAGCCGCGATGCCGCTCAGGATCGTCTCGTTCCGCGCACAGGTCAGGAGCGTGCGCAGCTCACCGCTGTCAAGCGTGGCGACCACGATGCTCTGGTGTGTGCCGTCTGGTTCGTCGCTGTAGAAGGCGACTTGTGCGCCGTCGGGCGAGAGCGTGAACTGGGAGTCGAAGTTGTTAAGCAACCGCAAGGGCGGCCCGCCGAGAACCGGAATGCGGTAAAGCGCGCCGTCCGGGTCACGCTTGTCAAAGACGACGTAGTAGATGTGCGAGCCGTCGGGTGAGAAGGCCGACCCGCCGAAGATCCTCTGGTCGGGTTCAAGGAGCCGGATTTCGTTGTTGGTGTCTCTCTGTTTGACATAGAGCGTTCCCGCGCCGGAGGTGTGGTTCTCAAAGTAGGAGATGAATTTCCCGTCCGGTGAGATGATCGCGCCTAAGGCCTTCCCCGAGTTTGTGACGCGCGTCAGCTTCATCTCGCGTACTGGCTCCGCGGCGCCTCGCCGATCTTCCGCTTGCCGGCCCGACACTGCCTGCCACACGATGATCGCGACCCCGCCCACGACTATCAGTCCAGTGGCAAGCAAGGCCAGGGTTGTGGGGCTCCTCAGCAACCGCCTGCGACGGTACGGGTCGTCGAGCGCAGTGGCGCGGGAATCAGACGCTTCGGATGGGTACGATGGTCCGTCGCTCGCCTGCTCCTCAATGACGAGATGCGCCCTGGTGCGCTCGATGACGGCGACCGTTTCGTGATGCACCTCGTCGAGGTCGGCAACAAAGCGATACCCTCGGCGCGGGATCGTCTCAATGTACTTCGCGCCATGCTCGCCGAGCGCCTTCCGCAGCGTGAACACGTGATGCGAAAGATTCGCCTCTTCCACGAAGCTGTCCGGCCAGACCTGTTTCATCAACTCGTCTTTGCCGAGGACGTGGCCGCTCTGTTCTACGAGCGCCACGAGGACATCGAAGGCTTTCGGCGTCAGCGGCACGATCTTGGCGCCGCGCAGCAAGACATGCTCTTGCAGGTCTAAGCGAAACTCGCCGAACTCATAGAAGTTGTTCGCTTGCCGATTCATAACAGCAGAACTAAATCATCGATAAATCGTCGAGAAAGAATTGAGAACTCCTAAAGGACTTCCGCGCCGATGAGAAGTAATCTCAGCCACGTGATGAGGCCGAAAACGCTTCGGCCTGGCGACTCTGACGCGGCTCATTGTAGGTCAAGGCCGTGGAATGAGCAATACAGTTAGCCGCTTTCAGCAGCGGTGTAATGACGCGGTGTTCGGAGTGCGGTCCAAAGACTTCGACGGGTCGCGTTAGGGCGGATCGCGTTTGTCTACCAGGGTTCGCGTTGCTTTCGCAGCCGGATCCTTTGATGAAGGAGGAAAGACCGATGGCTGATAATGACACTCTAGAGCTGGCAGGTGATTGGGAGGTAAGGTATGGGTACGCCGGAAACACGCCCTGGGGTACGGATGAGTCAGGGCACATAATCCCAGGCGATCAATTTCACCCATGGATACCCATCCATTTCGAGTTTGTCGAACCGAATAACCTTGGCGGCAAGAAATACAAAGGGATCTCCGCGAACTGGCCGGCAACTATCCTGGCCGAGACCTATTACAACGGCCAGGGCGTACAACTCTTCTCGATGTTCACAGGGCTCGGCGGCACGTACGAGTTGCATTGCGGAGTTCACTATCCCTTTTACCAGGATGATCCTGATGGAGTACACGTGGTGGGCAGTTGGTGCAGCGTCGGCGGGGGTCTCGAAAGCGCGAAGATGGGAAAGGGCGGAAATCCCCACTTCCACCTCCACTTTATTATGAGGAAGAAAAACCCAGGATACTAGCTGGGGATACGCGTGGCCTGGAACAAAATCGCGCGGCACCCTGGCGCGCGAAAGCGACTTCTTATGACTCGCCCACGTCTTTAGGTTTGTGCCTCGCGCGCACCGAGTGATCTTATCGATGGAACGAATGAACACTCAGCAAACCAGGCTTAGTCTTCCGCTAAGGAGGAAATCATGGCGTTGGAACTTGCATATCACCACAACGAAAACGGCAAACCGATTAACGGCTCCATCGATGCCCTTATCAAGGGTATCGTGAATGGCCGCCAGGTCCGAGCCGTATTGAAAGATAACGTCGGATTCATCGCCTACAACTACTTCTCGACAGTCCGGGTCTTGAGGAAGCAGAAACTGGTAAACGCGGTTCTGCCGGTTCGTCCGGCTGCCGGCGACTCTGGCGCTCTGTTCGACTTCTTTGGGCTAAACGTGGCGGTTATCGATTCAACCGGGAGCGACGAGATGGACTAGGCTCTGACCACGTTTTTTCGCGGCAATATGAAGTGAGGTGGTTCCTGGATTAGAGATTCCGGAGACGAGCTGTGATTCAGGACAGGATGGAGCGTTTGTTCTCGGATACAGAATTCTAACTCGCGCGACCAATACCGAGGGCGAACGCGACGAATGTGAAAGCTCCAAGGGCGATTGCCTGGAGAAACTTGGCCACAAAGAAAAGAACCGAGCTAACCATTGAGACTGATCGAATAGTTGTAGTACGCAGTCGCGCAGTTTTGGTGTCGGCCTGGTGCACAAAGTGTCGTCAGCGAGTTTCGATGGCGTCTGCCGACGAAGCAGCCCGAAGCGCCCGGGTCAGCACCCGTACGATGTTCCGCTGGATCGAAGCCGAAAAGGTCCACTTCAGGGAAACGACTGATGGCCTGCTTCTGGTTTGCCTGAATTCGCTTCCGTCTGCTGATGATCGCAGATCCACCCAGACAAGTTCGCGGTGAGATCCTGAACCTGACTTTGAGGTCTTGGAAAGGCAGCGGCTTCATCTGGCTCTTATGTCTACTTCGATGTCGCGAACGTGCGGGTGAACTCAGAACCTGGAACGCTTCGAAGCATCTTGCGTCAGGCTGGCATCAGTGCGCGAATGACCGAAACAGGCCTTGGGGTCGAACTATGAGCTTTGATCTCTGCGCGTCGCGGTGCCGAGAGAAACTAATGGCCAAGATCACGCCAGGATCGCAACCACCTCCATCTGAGGCTCCCCGCCTGTGACTCGTGCTTCGCTATCGCTTACGTAGACATCGATCTCGCTTCGCACTCCGAACTTGCCTTCGAGATAAATGCCCGGCTCGATCGAAAAACATGTTCGAGGAATCAACACCCGCTCGTCTTTGGTCTCGAGGTTGTCGATGTTCGCGCCGTTGCCGTGAACTTCGGTGTGAATGTTGTGCCCGGTGCGATGTATGAAGTACTCGCCGTAGCCAGCTTTCTGAATCACCTCGCGGCAAACATCATCCACCTGCCAGCCGTAGATCGTGCGGCCCGCGGCGAATGCTTCTTTGACGAAATCAGTCGCCGCGTCGCGACCGTCTCTCACGATGTTGAAGACCTTTGTGACCTCGTCCGGGACTCGATCGCCCACGAATGACGTCCACGTTATATCCGCGTACACGGCGTTAGGCCGATCCAGCTTCGCCCAAAGATCGATCAACACGAAGTCACCCTTATTGATGGCCGAGTGATGTTCGCGAGTCGGCCCGTAGTGAGGCATCGCGCTGTTGGCGTTCACCGCTACGATCGGTGGATCTTTGCTGAACATCCCGCGATCGGCGAAGCAATTCAGAATGTATTGCTGGATGTCGTATTCGGTGGTCGGCGTTCCGGCGGTGATTCGCTTGCCGATTTCTTCGAATGCGCTCTTAACGGATTCGTAGAGTCCGCGCGCGGCCTCATCGTGCATTGCGAGTTGCTCGTCGCCCCACGCGGATTCAAAACGCTGAACAAGATCGGCCGACGATACTATCTCAACACCAAACGAACGGAGCAATTCTATGGTGCCGGCATCGACGCGAGAAAGATAAGGGATGGCCGCGTCCGCCGAGTACTGCATCGCGATCCGCGGGTGCGCGGACGAAGCGGTAAGCGTGCTCTTCAAATGACTGTGAAGCTGCTGCCACGGAAGATAGATCAGCTTCTTGCCCGGCAAATGATCGAGCACGTCTCGCTCGATCGAATGAAGTATGCGAATCGGCTCGCCGGATTGGGGAACGAAATAAAACCAACGGCGTGTTGCCATGTGGCCTTCGGTTGGCATCGCTAGAATGTTGGCGGCGATGGGATCGCTCCCGCGAAAACTGTAGAACAACCAGCCGTCGAGCTTTGCGTCTTTGAGAGCATGCTGAATCGCTTCGATCAAGATTGCCTCCGGTGAGTCCAGAATTATGTATCGATGACGAGCCTTCATTCTACAACCCGCGCTCGGCGCGCCTCAACCTGAACCCAAACGGCGCAACCGCGCGTCGCGCATCGGCGTATTAGCAAAGGATGAACGCGGGCGCGCGGTTCGATCAATGGCGGGGCAAACCCAGTGCTATGTTATATTCAGTCCTTCGAGGAAACGACGAATGAGAAGGCGACTGATATTCATTTTTGGCTCGATTTTCTTTGCGTTTCTTCTCATCTATGGCGGCAAGCGTTTTTACAATTCATTTTCGCTGCTCGGAATGGAAAGCAGTCCGGGATTTACGGTTCGCCAGTCGGGTAATCAAGTCCGCGTTGGTCAATTGCGAAACGTCGAGCCCCCGGGTTCAGTGCGCGAAGGCGACGAGGTTCTGGACATAAACGGCCGGATCATCAATAGCGCTTCCGAAGTCCCCGCGATCTTTCACGACATTCAGCCAGGCACTTACTACACGGCGTTCATCAGACGCGGCGCGATCTCGTTTGAGGCAACGATGAGGTCGCAGGAGATCTCGCTCCTTGCGTGGATCGTCAACGGCACCGCCAGTCTTGTCATCCCGAATATTTTTCTACTCACTGGACTGATCGTCTTCATGCTCAAGCCCGACGACAAGCAAGCGCTGTTGCTCGCGCTGATGTTTGGGATGTTCAACGGCGCGATCCTGGCTTTTGATCCGGCCTATTCGTCGGAGTCGCCGTTGCTGGTGGCGATAATGCTCACCGTGCATCTTGTATCGCTGTTCTTGTGGCCGGTGTTTTTTCATTTCTTTTTGATTTTCCCCGAGCCGTCGCCGCTTGTCAGGAGAATTCCCAGGCTTGAAGGCTATCTGTATTTGCCTCAGCTTCTGACCATCCTGCCATATTTTGGTTTGTCGAGCGTGCTCGCGGCTTTTGCGCCGGAGCACGCGCCCGCATTTCGGTCGCGGCCGATAATGCTTGTCAGCATCGGCATCGCGATCGCGTATGTCGCGGCGGGATTGCTGTCGCTGCTGGTCAACTATCAACAGGCGGGGCGTAAACCGAGGCGCAAGATGCGCGTGGTTGTTGCGGGCAGCATCGCGGGATTCCTGCCGATGTTTCTGTTGATCGCACTTGCGATCATTTTCAATCTGCCGGGAACCAATCCCTTGATTCAATGGCTTGGGATTGCGGCGCTGTTTTCGTTTCCGCTGTTTCCGTTGTCGTTCGCATACGCGATCGTCCGGCATCAGGTTATTCCGGTAAGGCTGATACTTCGCCGCAGCGTGCGCTACCTCCTGATTTCGCGCGGCTTCATCATTGTCCAGGCGATTGTCGTATTCGGGCTGCTGAGTTTTCTTTTGACCGGCAGCCGGCTGGCGGCAATCGATAGTATGGGCGAACGCGCTGACATAGTCGTTACGATGGCGGCGACCGCGCTTGCGATAGCCGGACTGACATTCCTCAATCAGCAGGTGATGCCCATCATTGACCGCAGGTTTTTCCGCGAGTCCTACGATGCGCAGCAGGTTCTATCCGAACTCGGTCTGGAGATGCGGAAGGTCTCGACTGTCGAACAGTTGCTCGAACGGGCTGTGGCCAAGATTCAGGATGCGCTGCACGTCGAGAACGTGACCATTTTCCTGCGAGACCTCGAAACCAGTGACTACGTCTGCGAGATTTCATCCAGGATCACGGCCGCGGGACTCGACTCTTCGCAGGATCGGGAACTTGTGCTCGCGCCAAACGGTCCGCTGGTGACGCGAATGGGCCGGTTCACCAACCCGGTTCCGGTGGACTTTGATCGATACAGCCCGTGGACTCAAAAAGTTTTGTCAGCCGAGCTGTCAATGGATGATTTGCAGCGACAGGAGAACGCCACGCTCGGGCGCATTCGTTCGGCGTTGTTGCTTCCGGTCGCGACTAAGGATGAGTTGCTCGGCATCGTGTCGCTTGGTCCGAGGCTGGGCGATCTGCCGTTCTCGCGCGACGACCGCCATTTGCTGATGGCGGTAGCTCTGCAAATGGCCTTCGCGATTCAGAACGCGGAGCTTGTTCAGGAGATCGCCGTCGAAGAACGGCTCAGGCATGAACTGGCGATAGCAACTACTGTTCAACAGCGATTGTTCCCCGAGCATCCGCCGCAGATCGATTCGCTCGATCTGGCCGGTGTGTGTTATCCGGCGCGCGGAGTCGGCGGCGACTATTACGATTTTATTGAACTCGAAGAAGGAAAGCTGGGCATCGCGGTAGCCGATGTGGCGGGGAAGGGAATCTCCGCGGCGCTGCTGATGTGCAGCGTGCAGGCGTCGTTGAGAAGCCAGGCTCCAACCGTGAACGGCAACCTCACGGGTCTGGTCTCGTCCATGAATCACCTGCTTCACGTGTCTACAGATGCGAGCGCGTATGCGACGTTTTTCTATGCTCAGTTTGAGGAGTCGACGCGGCTGCTGACCTACGTTAACGCCGGCCACAATCCGCCAATGCTGGTCAAAGCCGAGACCAACGTCAGGGCCCATGGCGTTGGACTGGGCGCATCGATTGCGCCGAGCGATTTGGTTCTCGAAGGCGATCTTCTGATTGACGATGTAACGCTGCTGACAAAGGGCGGTCCAATAATCGGCGCATTTCAGGAGTCTGCCTATGAACAGGAGACGGTTCAACTGGAGCGCGGTGATTTGCTCGTAGCCTATACCGATGGAGTGACTGAGGCCCGCAATGGCGATGATCAGGAATTCGGCGAAGAGAGACTCCGCGCAATAGTCAATGTGTCAGCGAATGTACGCGCGCAGGAATTGAGCGAGCGAATTGTGCAAAGTGTTCGCGCGTGGTGCGGCGATGTTCCCCCGCACGATGACCTGACGCTGGTGGTGATGAGGGTGAGGTAGCATAGACTTCAATTGGTGTCCGCCTGACTCGAGCCCTCGCCCGGGGCCACTCACAAACCAAAGTCTATGCTACATGAGGAGTGAACTTCGGATTCCTGAGCTGATCTAGCTTCCCACTTCTGAAATCTTGGTAACTTTGATCGTGTCGCCGTCGACATCGCCTTCAACGGAAACCTGAACGCCGCGTTCGGCCTTGGTGTTTTTCAGAATGTCGGCCGCTTGCTTATTACCGGCCGCATCCAGCTTGTAGAGTTTGCCGTCCGAGTACACTGCGTAACCGCTCTCGGCGCATTTCGGCATTTGCGCGCATTTCACTGTGTGGTTCTTGACCTTGTCGGCGCCGTTTTCGCCTGCCGCACGAGCCGAGCATGCGTTATCGATGATGTAACCGGTGAGCTTGGCGCTCTTCGCTCCTGCCAGCGCAACACCGGCCAGCAGTACGACCAGCGCGAGACCTAGAAATTTTCGAGTCATATTTATTCTCTCCTGTGTTTGAAGTTGCGAGTGATCTGACGGAATGAAACTAACAATCTTGGGCGGGCGCGTCAATGCGAGCCCATGCCGGCCAAAGAACGAAGCCGCTATCCCTGCCCCTGACCTCCAACGAGCGCGAAGCCGTGAACATCAGTCAGCCTGACGTACAAGCGATCGAACGTGGCGTTTGCGAGGTGATTCGAATAATGCTCAACCGTGACATCGTTGATTTCAATCACCTCGAGCGAAGAACCCGCTTCGGCGTGCGTGCCGCCGCCGTCGCCAATCAGTCCCTGAGCGAAAGTCAGCCCTATTCGCCCGCGCACAACTCCAAAAGTTGTGTACAAGGCCAGGTGTCCGAAGGCTTGCTCGCCTTTGGATGAAAGCGATGCCTTCAGCAATGCGATCAATGCATCGACGGTTGTGGGGGGCCTGATGTCGCTCATAGTGGAGGCTTGATCTTACGGAAAAAGTCTATTTACTGCAAAGCGGAAAGTAATCCTGGATCAAGGCTGTGACCTGCGAAATGCCGCCAACAAAAAAAGAGCCGGCAAGCCGGCTCTCAAGGCAACATATGAACGCCGGGAGCGCAGCTCATTTATCTGCCGGCGGTGGTGTGATCTGGATCAACTTGGCTTTGCAATTGTCCGCGGCGCCCTCGCATTCGAAGGTCAGTTTGTCACCGGCTTTCACATCGCCAATCGCGACCGCATTGCCTTCCCTGGTAATCTTGGTTGCGGCACTGATCAATAGATGAGTCTCCGCTCCCGAGTCATCTTTTACGACGATCTCGTTCTTACTCTGATCGATTGACACAACATCCCAGACCCGCGCCTTGGCGGCGGCCTTCTCAACAGATTTCTCAGCCTTTTGATCAGGTTTTTGCTGTTTGGCGGCCGGTGGTTGTTGCGCCTGTTTCGGCGCCGGTGGTTGCGGCGGCGGCGGTTCCTGAGCGCTCGCTACGGTGAACAGACCGGCGCAAAAAATCAGAGAAATAGCCAACAAAAGTTTTCCCATTTACCCAATGCTCCTTTCTCGTAGTGTTTTGTTATTGAATTCGCAATGTCTATGCCAACGCGACAACGGTCATTGCGGCAAATGAACGGTCTTAACGCGGCCGACTGTTTGATTTGCTCACAGTAAAGTTTTCACCAGGCCTGGTAAAAAGTGCCGTATCGAATCTGAACGCTTCGCAATTTCAGCCGCTCGCGCTATACAATGCCGCTTCAGCGCTATCGAATGCCTTTCGGGAAGGTGAAAACCATGCTGCTATGCAATCGTGATTGTGCGAATGAATCCGGCGCCACGCGGCTCATACGCTTTCTGCTTATCGCAATCGCGCCGATCTTATTGACTGCTTCGTTTCTTTACTCGAGCGCTCAAACGCAAACAACGGCGGAGCGAACTGAGCGCTTTCGAAAAATGTCGATCGATGCCGAGACAAAAGGATTGGCCGAGCCGTTCAAGGGAATCACAATCAACGGCCAGGTGGTGCCCGGGCTCTTCGCGATTCATTCGACCGGCGTTTCCACCGAACCCGTTCACAAAACGGCGGACGCATTTCTTTCATCGCTCACCGTGGAACAGCGATCGAAAACCGCATATGGCGTCGATGACGACGAATGGCGCAAGTGGATGAATCAACACTTTTATGTGCGTCAGGGCCTGAGTTTCAAGGAGATGACCGATGCTCAGCGCGAAGCCGCCTTTGCGTTGATGCGAGCATCGCTCAGCGCGAAAGGATTGAAACAAACGCGCGACATTATGCGGCTCAACCATACGCTCGGCGAATTGAACAACAACGACTTCGAGCAATACGGCGAGTGGCTCTACAACATCACCGTGATGGGGACCCCTTCGTCGAAGGAGCCGTGGGGCTGGCAGCTTGATGGGCATCACGCGATTATCAACTATTTCGTGCTTGGGGATCAGGTGGTGATGACTCCGTTCTTCGCCGGTTCCGAGCCGGTGATTGCCACTTCGGGAAAGTTCAAGGGCACGAGCGTTCTGCAGGACGAGCAGAACAACGGCCTGTCGATGATCAATGCTTTGACCGAAGCCGAGCGTAAGAAGGCAATCATCCAGGTTTCGAAAACCGGCAACAACAACCTAACCGAAGCATTCAAGGACAACGTCGTGCTGGACTACGCGGGAATGCGCGCGTCGGAACTGTCCAAGCCGCAGCGCAAACAACTGCTCGATTTGATCGCGCTGTATGTGGACAACATGGATGACGGGCACGCGCGGGTGAAGATGGATGAGGTGCGCCGGCACATGGACAACACGTGGTTTGCGTGGATTGGCGGGACCGATCCCGCGAGTGTTTTCTACTATCGAATTCACAGCCCTGTGATCCTGATCGAGTTCGACCATCAACTGCCGGCGAATCTCCGGCATTTGGCTAAAGACCCGCGAGTTCCAAATCACGAACACATTCACGTGGTGGTGCGCACACCGAATGGCAATGACTACGGCAAAGATTTGTTGAGGCAGCATTATCAGCAACACAAACACGGCGTGTGAGCTTTACCCGCCGCGTTTCCACTGATATTGTCTCGCGCCATGAACAAGACCCTGACGTTGCTCGCACTATTACTACTGGCGATTCCAGCCGCGTCGCTTCCGGCGCAATCGCCCGCTGATCCCGCGCTGTTGGCCGAGATTTCCAAAATCAAAGCGATCGACAATCACACTCACGTGACGCGGGTCGTTGGCGCGGGCGAGGAAGATCACGAATACGATGCGCTGCCGTTTGAGTTGCTTGAGCCCTTTCCGCTGATGCTGCGCTATCGCCCCGACAATTTGGAATTCGCCGCGGCCTGGCGCGCACTTTATGGATACAAGTATTCGGACATGAGTGAAGCTCACGTGCGCGAGCTCGCAGAAATCAAGAATAGAATCAGACGCGAGCGAGGCGACGCGTATCCGACGTGGGTGCTGGATCAGTTGGGAATTGAGACGATGCTCGCGAACCGAGTAACGATGGGCCGGGGTCTTGCGTCGCCGCGTTTTCGCTGGGTGTCTTATGTCGATGCGTTGGTCTTTCCGCTCAACAACGACGCCGCGAAGCGAATGAACCTGGACTACCGTGCGTTCTATCCAGCCGAAGAGCGCTTGTTGAAACGTTACCTCGCGGATCTAAGAATCGATGCGCTGCCCGCTTCCCTCAGTGATTACGCGGCAAAGGTCATCACTCCAACCCTCGAGAATCAAAAGCGAGCGGGCGCAGTTGCGGTCAAGTTTGAGATCGCTTATCTGCGCGCGTTGGATCTCTATGACGCGAGCGAAAGCGACGCGGCTCGCGTGTACGCTCGATGGGTGAAGGCCGGCGAACCGCCTCCGGGCGATTACAAGCTGCTTCAGGATTACTTGTTCCGCTACATTTGCCGCGAAGCCGGGCGGCTTGGGCTGGTGGTTCACATACACGTGTTCGATGGCGGCGGCGGAAGTTACGTGCAAAGCGGCAGCAATCCTTTGTTGCTCGATTCGGCGTTCAACGATCCAACGCTGCGAAAGACGAACTTTGTCATCGTGCATGGGGGTTACCCGTTCACAAAATCGACCGCAGGTATGTTGAGCAAGCCTAATGTCTGGGCTGATTTTTCGGCGCAGGACCTGTTGCTGTATCCACGGGCGCTGTCTGAAAACCTTCGCAACTGGCTCGAGTATTACCCCGAAAAGATTTTGTTTGGCACCGACGCGTCGCCGGTCGGCGGCGAGATCAGTTGGGAGGAAACCGGATGGCTGGCGATGAAGACCGCGCGCGAAGCTTTGGCAATGGCGCTCACGGGAATGATTAATGACAAGGAGATCACTCGCGCGCAGGCATTGGACTTCGCGCGGATGGCGCTTCGCGATAACGCAAAGAAGCTTTACGGATTTTGATTGATCACAAAGAGGCCAGTCTTTCTGCCTTACTTAATCAGGGCAGTGCCCGGTTGAAACTCTTTGACTGTCCATCAGGATCGTCACCGGACCGTCATTGGTCAGCGTTACTTTCATCATCGCCTGGAACACACCTGTTTCTACTTTGAGGCCGAGACGCCGAACGCGATCGACGAAGTACTCATAAAGTTGATTTGCCTTCTCGGGCTCGGCGGCGTCGCTGTAAGAAGGGCGCCGGCCTCGACGCGCGTCGCCATAAAGAGTGAACTGAGAGACAACCAGCATCGCGCCCCCAGTATCGACAAGCGATCGATTCATCTTGCCTTCATCGTCATCGAATATCCGTAGGCCGGCGATTTTCTCGGAGAGATAGTCTGCGTCGGATGTACAGTCATCGCGCGCGACACCGAGCAATACCAGCAAGCCCGCGCCGATCTCGCCGACGATTTGGCCGGCGACTTCGACGCGAGCTTCCGTCACTCGCTGCAGGACCGCGCGCATCGAGGCTAGTCTTGCATCAACTTTTCCGTTCGGGCAAGCTTGCTTGAATGGCTAAGACTTGATCTGACCAAAGCGTTCCTTCATGCCGGGCGAGTTTAGCAGAGCGACGAACTGATCGATCGGCAGCGCTTCGAGGGTCTCAGTCACGACAAGGCCTCGCGCCGCGGCGGACAACAGCGACTTGCCGATGCCGGAGTGATCGGGGTACTCGGTGATCCACAGAAAATCGTAGTTGCCTTGAAGCGCGTAGGCTCCAAGAACCTTGCCGCCGTCGCGCGTGATCCAGCCGGCTGCTTCTTCGACGGCCGCGCCGAAGTCTTTGATCTCCTTCGCACCCTGCGCGGTATTCTTTAGTAGCGTTACATAGATTGGCATGTTCGTTCTCCTTGATTAGTAGTAGTAGTCAGTCGCGTTGATATTCATGGACTGCGAACGTGGTTGGTTACGATGAATCAAGGAAAAATGGATTCACTCGGAAATGGACAAAAGAAGCCCTGAATTATCCCGGGGCCAGCCGTCAATTTACGCTGGCGTCTTGCGAGACGATCATAGTTCGCCATGCTGCCCGCCATTCGCTGCCCGATCGTTCGAATACAAAAATGTCGCGGCCGTGGTCGTTGAAGGTCTCGCCTCCCATTTCGTAAGCGATCTCATACGAGTAAGCCGCGACAGCGGCGTTGTCGAACGCATCCACCGTAAGCTCGCCGATCTTGAATCCCTGAATAACCGCTTGTGTGCAGAAGTCCGAGTAGCTGGCCACGCATGCGTCACGGCCCTGGGTGCGCTGCGAGAAGTCCGGGTTAACCATCACGATGTCTTCGCGAAAGAACGACGCAAGCGCTTCGGGATTCCCGCTTACCCACGCCTCGTTCATACGGTGAACAAGCTCAATGATCTGGTGTCGTGATTCTTCAGAAGCCATCTTTCCTCCTTCGCGCCTGACAACGACGAACCTATGCGGGCTGCTGTTGAGTCATACAATGAATAGTACCGAGTCCCCAAACAAGATCAACCGAATGAATTCCAACAACCGGGCGGTCTTTGATTAATTCGCCCAGCAGGCCCAACGCGACGCGGTCGTACGGATCGTTGAAAGTCGGCACAAGCACCGCGGAGTTCGCGATGTAGAAGTTAGCATAGCTCGCGGGAAGCCGTTGATTGTTGAACACGATCGGTGTCGGCATCGGAAGCGGGACCACTTCGATTTTTGAACCGTCTTCAAGACGCATTGACTCCAGCCGCTCGATGTTTTCTTCGAGCACCCCATAGTTATAATCGGTCGGGTTCTTCTCCCGGCAGGCGACTACCGTTCCAGCGTTGACGAACCGGCAAATGTCGTCGACGTGACCGTGGGTGTCGTCTCCCGCGATTCCTCGTCCGAGCCAGAGCACGTTCGCCGCTCCCAGATGCTCGAGAAGCGCTGCCTCGATGTCCGTTCGCGAAAGATCCGGATTGCGGGCCTGGACGTTCTGATCGAGCAAGCATTCTTCGGTAGTGATCAATGTTCCGCGTCCGTTGACGTCGATCGCGCCGCCCTCGAGAACAAAATCGCGATCACCGATGCGGGCATTGATGATCGGCATGCCGAGCGACTTCGCCGCGCGCCCGGACACGCGATCGTCTTTCTGCCAGTCATGATACTTCGCCCACGCGTTGAATCGAAATTTAGCGATCGCCATTTGATCACGTCGTATTACGAACATTGGACCGAAGTCGCGAGTCCACCCTCGATTGGTAGGGAATCGAAAGAACTCTATTCGCGAAGGATCAACGCCCGCGCGAGAAAGCACGCTTCGAGCGCGCGTCTCGCGCTCTTTCGAATTGACGATGATTCGAACGAGTTCTCCGGGCACGAGCCTGCGGACGATTTCGGCGTAGACCCACGGGATTACCGCGAACTTGCCGGGCCAATCGGTTCTGTTGTGAGGCCAGCCGATCCACGTAGCCTGGTGAGGCTCCCACTCGGCCGGCATGCGAAACCCTTTGGAGTGCGGCGACTCGTCGCCGCTTTCTCTAATTCGCGAGATGGATTTTCGTGTCATTCAAAATGGCAGGTGAAGAGCCAAAAGCGGCGACGAGTCGCCGCACTCCAAAATCATTCGAGAAATCTTTGATCGATGCCGGCGTAAGCGTCGATGCGCCGATCGCGCAGAAAGGGCCAGTTGCGCCGAACTTCCTCGATCCTTGCGGGATCCACTTCGGCGAGCAATATCTCTTCGCGACCCGTTGAGCCTTCGGCGATTATGACGCCGAATGGATCGCTGATAAACGACGAGCCCCAGAACTCAATGCCCGCTCCGACTTCAGGTTTTTCGTGACCGACTCGATTCACCGCCGCGATGTAAACTCCGTTCGCGATGGAGTGTGAGCGCTGAATGGTTTGCCACGCGTCGCGCTGCGCCGTTCCGTACTGTTCTTTTTCGTGCGGATGCCAACCAATTGCGGTTGGATAGAAAATTACGTTTGCGCCACGAAGCGCGGTCAGCCGCGCGCCCTCCGGATACCATTGGTCCCAGCAAATCAAGGCGCCGATCTTTCCGGCGGGCGTGTCGAATACTCGAAACCCGAGATCCCCCGGCGTGAAATAAAACTTCTCGTAGTAAGCCGGGTCGTCGGGTATGTGCATCTTGCGATAAATGCCCGCGATCCTGCCCTCATCGTCGATCACCGCGGCGCTGTTGTGATATAGCCCGGCCGCTCGCCGCTCAAATACCGGTGCGATCACCGTGATTTTCTTTTCGCGAGCGATGCGCCCAAGCGCTTCGGTCGAAGGTCCGGGCACCGGCTCGGCCAGATCAAACAATGAAGCGTCCTCGCGCTGACAGAAGTACTCGGAGCGAAACAGCTCGGGAAGACAGACCACCTGCGCGCCCATCTCGGCCGCTTGCTCGACGAACGAAACGGCTCGATTCAGGTTCTCATCCGCATCGGCGGATGCTTTCATCTGAACGAGTCCGATGCTGAATTTCGACCCGGATTGCATAGCCAGAAGCTTACACAAGTTCGAAGTCCTCTCCAAGCAAGGGTGCTCCGGTTCGGGTCATAGTCATTTTGCCGGCAAAGCATTCATCAGCGTACTCGGCGTAGCCCGCGGTTGATTCCATTTGATCAATAGACACCGCCGAGGACGCAGAGGACACCGAGGAGGAACGGGATTGTAAGCGAACAACACCTCACTACCAACGCCCGGCTTGATCGGCATCGCTTCAGCCATTACGCTATGTGTTCTGTCGAACGCTTGAGAATCGAAATCAATCACAGGAGATAATGAATGGCGAATGTCACACTGAGAGGTAATCCGGTTAAGCTGGTTGGTAACGAAGTAAAGGTCGGCGATACCGCGCCCGACTTCAAAACACAAAAGAGCGATCTAAGCGAATACAGCCTGGGCTCGTCGGCCGGAAAGACCCGAATCCTGTACAGCATCCCGTCGCTTGACACGCCGGTCTGCGACGCCGAAACAAAACGATTCAACGAGGAAGCTTCGAAGCTGCCAGGCGTCGAGATCGCTTGCATAAGCATGGACCTTCCGTTTGCGATGAAGCGATGGTGCGGCGCGGCGGGTGTGGAAAATATCACGACGGCGAGCGATCACCGCGACGGGTCGTTCGGACAGAACTACGGAGTGCTGATTGAAGGCGGGCCATTTGATCGTGTTCACGCGCGAGCCGTATTCGTAGTCGGGCCGGACGATAAGTTGAAGCACGTAGAATACGTCAGCGAGATCGCGAATCATCCAGACTACGACGCGGCCATCGCTGCGGCGAAGTAACCGCTAACCGTTCGCAGATTGCCGAGAGCAATTCGAATCCTAAGGAGAATAAATGAACAGCAGGAAACTAAGGTTTGCCAGTTTTTCACTCATCGCTTTGTTGAGCACAGCGGCCGTTGTATTTGCTTTCAACACACCTCCCGAAGTCGGAAAGCCCGCTCCCGAATTCACGCTCAAGAGTAACGAAGGCAAGACCGTCAGCCTCAAAGATTATCGAGGCAAATGGGTCGTGCTCTACTTTTATCCGAAGGACTTCACATCCGGATGCACGATTGAGGCCCGCAATTTCCAACGTGACATCGCCAAATACGAACAAGCGAAAGCGGTCGTGCTTGGCGTGAGTGTCGACACCGCCGATTCGCATCAGAGTTTCTGCGCGAAAGAAGGTCTGAGCTTCAAGTTGCTCGCCGACACCGACAAGACCGTCTCCGAAGCTTATGGCTCGGTGATGGAGATCGGCTCGAACAAGCTTTCGGCGCGCAACACGTTTGTGATCGATCCGAAGGGAAACATCGCCAGAGTGTTCATGAGCGTCAAGCCGATGCAACACAGTGAAGAAGTGCTGGCCGCGCTGGCGGAATTGCAGAAGAAGTAGTTTGCTTGATTCTCCAATGGGCGTTTCGTTATTTGGCGAACGCCGAAGAGTTCCCGTCTCTCGGGAACCTCGCGCCGTTTAAGGGGGTGCGCTGCGTGATAGTTCTTTTTCGCGCTGGCACCCCTAAACTATTGGCTCGTTTCCTTCCCCTAAGGTTGTGGGACCTCTTGATCCGTCACGCGTCTTCATTGGATACCAGGAAAGGGAACGTCGTCATCACTTCAATGTTCAAGAATTCGCAGCGACGTTCGGGCTCGACGAATTTGCGTTCTTAGCCGAAAGGCATTTGAAGAGCGATGAGCTTTCCAATGACGAGAAGTCGTTGATTCAAGCTTTCGCGACTGCTGTTGTTGAATACAGGAGGGAGAGGCGGGCTGCTGGCGACCCCTCTCATCGACCAGACGTAGCGATCGACTGAGCGATCGCGTTAGTGATGGTCAGTTGCCAGTGGCATTTGGCGAACCGCACCGAATCGACCGGGGGCGTTCGTTCCTTAGAGAGCATTGTGTATAATGCGAGTACGCCGCCGCGAGCTTGTGGGACATCTAATGAGCACCACAAAAGAAGAAGCAATCAACCTGATTACCCGGTTACCAGACGAGGCTAGCTGGGATGACATCATATACGAGATGTACGTGAAGGAAGAACATAGAGTTAGGTATCAAAGCAGCCGACGAAGGTCGCGTCGTTCCGCACGAAGAAGTAAAGAGGATGTTCTCAGTTGAATGAAACTCTTCTGGAACGAACCCGCCATACAAGACTTGCGCGATCTTCGCGACTACATCGCCGCCGACTCGGATTTTCATGCCGCTGATTTCATCGCGAGCATTATCAGGCGCGCCGAAAGGCTGACAGCGTTTCCGACGACGGGCCGCGTTGTACCGGAGGCAGAGAGCGAGAACGTCAGAGAAATACTCTACCGTAGCTACCGCGTCATCTACCGAATCGTTGGAGAGCGAGTCGATGTGCTGGCGGTCATCCACGGTAGTAGAGATCTCTGGAGCAAGGGAAGAAGCCTTGGGAATAGGGTAGGCGTATGGCCGGTAGTGAGGGCTGGAAGGCCTGCCCTGGAAGTTGCTAATTGACCGACTTGTAGATCGCTTCGACAAAGCGACCCGCCCCGTGATACTCTTCCGTCGTCGCAACTTCCTCCTTCTTGATATTTACTGAATTTACCATCCGGCTTGACATCGCTCTTCGAATTCAACGCCGCTTTTCATTGACTTCAGAACCGTTTCGAGCGCGGCTCGAATAGCGAAAGGAATACCATGAGAATCCTGCTCTTTAATCCCGATAACGGGGTGACGCGGAATTTTATGCCTCATCTGTGGATGTTTCTGCTAAAGGCGCTCACCCCGCCCGAACACGAGGTGTTGCTGATCGACGGGAATGCGCAGCGCATGGATGAGGATGGGATCGCGCAGTATGTACGCGATCAAAAGATCGACCTCGTGGGAATCGGTGCGATGACCAGAATGATACAAAAAGCATATCGGATGGCCGATGCGATTCGCGCCGCCGGAGTCCCGGTCGTGATGGGCGGGCCTCACGTGACTGAAGTTCCCGACGAGGCGCTTGGACGCGACGGCGGACCGCAACACGCGGACGCGGTCGCACTCGGCGAAGCGGACGAAACGTGGCCGCGGATCGTCGCCGATGCGGCGCGAGGCGAGCTCAAGGACATCTATCTGCCGGTTGATGAAGCGGGCAAGGATAAGAAGCCGAGTCTGGATCATTATCCGTCGATTCCCTGGGAATCGATGGATCTGGATCAATTCAACATGGTTCCGAAGGTCTTCGCTCCGCTGCTGAAACGCGCCTTCACCGGTTGGGGAAGCTTCAGATTGATCCCGGTCGAATCCGGTCGCGGGTGCCCGTATGGTTGCGAGTTCTGCACGGTAACCGGTTTCTTTGGCGACTCGATCAGGTTTCGCACGAACGAAAGCGTCGTCGACGAATTGCTTCGCTTGAAAGCCCGGTGCCGCAACGAGCGCGGCCAGATAGCAGTCTTCTTTATCGACGACAATTTTGCGATCAACATCAAACGAACGAAGTCGCTGTTGCGCGACATCATCGCCGCCGGCGCCCAGATGAATTGGATCGCCCAGATAAGCGCGAACCTGTTGCGCGACGAGGAACTGGTCGACCTTATTGCAGCCTCGGGCGGCAAGTGGATATTCATCGGCATGGAGTCGATCGACACCGCGAATCTCGCGATTGCAAATAAGAGCTTCAACAAACCGGACGAGTACGAAGCGGTGTTGAAACGACTCGCCCAGCGCAACATTCACGCGATCACTTCATTCATCTTTGGACTCGACAACGACACTCCGGGCGCGGCCGATCGGACGCTCGAGCAGATCAAGAACTGGCCTCCGGGGCTGCCGGTGTTTGGCACGTTGATTCCGTTCCCCTCGACTCCGTTGTACAAGCGGCTCGAGGTTGCGGGTCGGTTGACGCGGCCAAAGCACTGGCTGGATTTCCAGCCTTACAAGATGGCTCACACTCCGCTGAAGATGAGCATCGACGAGACTCACGCCGAGGTGCTGCACGCGTGGGCGAGTTCTTACAGCGCGGAAGCGATCGAGCGAGCCGTGGATGCGATTGATGAAAATTCGATCGGTTATCGAATAAACATGTTCATCGCGCGGCTATGTTTCCGCGGGATTTATTTTCCGCAGATGGGCAAGTGGGAATGGATGAAGCTGATTGCGCAGAACCGTCGAACGATATTCAAGCTGATTTCGGAAGCGCTTGGAGAGCGGAGCGCGGCAGCGGAGCGCCGAGAGTCGGCGAGCCAGATTCCCGATCCCGAGCCGGAAATGACCGTTTGACTACGCAGATTTGAGTGGGCTGGATTGCGCACCGGCTGGTGCGTCACTCGGCCCTACCCCGTCGTACGGCCACCCTACACGCCGCCACTCAGGCCTCGCAGACGCGTACGCCAATCATCGTTTGGCTAGCATCGCCGTCTCGGGGTATCCTACGCATCCAGACCATACCGCGAAGGGGAATTTCCATGAGACATAGAGCAAGGATGCGAATGACTTTCTCGTTGCTGGTGATCCCGGTGCTTGCCGGGATGTTATTCGCTCAAGTGCCGGCGTCGACGACTTCTCATCCCGCCGGCGACGATTCACTACGGCGCCTCGAGCGGGAGATCGCGCGCTTGTCAAAGGTGTCCGGAGGTGTCGTCGGTGTAACGGCGATTCATCTTGAAACCGGTCGTCGAGTGTCGCTTTCGGGCGCCGAGCGCTTCCCGATGGCCAGCACCTTCAAAGTCCCGATCGCCGTTCAGCTCCTGACTCGAATCGACAAGTCTGAGGTAAAGCTCGATCAAATGATCGAGATCAAGCAGAGCGATTTGCATCCCGGCAGCGGCACGCTCAGTGATCTTTTCAACAAAGGCGGGCTGGCCCTGTCGATTCGAAATCTGATGGAGTTGATGCTGCTGATAAGCGACAACAGCGCTACGGATGTGCTGCTTCGCACGGCGGGCGGGCCGGACGCGGTAACCGCTCGAATGCGCGCGTTGGGGATCGAAGGAATAAATGTGGATCGCTCGACTGCGCGATTGATCTCGGATTGGGTCGGCGTGACGAATCTTCCACCCGAGGACCAATGGACTCCGGAGCTGTTCGATCTCAAGTTTGCCGCGCTGAAGCCCGAAGAGCAGAAAGCCGCGTCAAAGAAATTCGACGCCGACCCTCGCGACACGTCGACTCCCGATGCGATGGCTGCGTTGCTCGAAAAGATTTATCAAAGAGAGATTCTGAAGCAGGCAAGTTCCGAGTTATTGCTGAACATAATGTACAGGTGCCGCACCGGCGAGGCTCGCTTGCGAGGCTTGCTGCCCGGCGGAACCGAGATTGCGCACAAGACCGGAACCATTGGCGGCAGCGCGAACGATGTTGGGATTGTCACTTTGCCCGACAACGCCGGGCATGTCGCGATAGCCGTGTTTGTGAAATCGTCTGAGAAAGATGTGGCGGCTCGTGAGCGGGCGATAGCCGAAATAACGCGGGCGGTTCACGATTTCTTCCTGTTTCAACCCCGCGCGCCTTCATCATAGCGCGGGCGTCATTATTCTCCTCCCGGTGAATCCGTTTTTGGATTGCCGGCGTAAAGAAGGTTTGATACTCGAATCAGGCATTTGTGGTATTATCCGGTTCCCTGGTGTTACGTTCCCCGGCTTGATGGAAGCTGCTCGCGATGCAGTCCGCGGCAGTGCGTACTCAACGTAAGAGTTGCGGCTCGTGAGCCGCTCATCATTCAACCAACTTGGAAGGAGATACTCCATGCAAAAGAGAATAATCGTGGCCGCGATTGCGGCGGTGCTCGCATTCGGAAGCCTCAACATCGCGTCGGCTGACAAGAAGATGAAGCCGAAGACGCTTTACTCGCGGCTCGGCGGCAAGAAAGCTATCAAGGCCGTGGTCGATGAGTTCGTCAACAACTGCGCGGGAGATACCCGCATCAACAGGTTCTTCGCCGACACCGCCAAGGACCCCAAGCGGCTGGCGAAGTTCAAGACGAATCTGGTTAATCAGATTTGCCAGGCGTCCGGCGGACCTTGCAAGTACACGGGCAAGGACATGAAGACCGCGCACAAGGGCATGGGTATTACCGACGCGGACTTTACTGCATTGGTCGAAGACCTGGTGAAGGCGCTCGATAAATTCAATGTCGGCGCAACTGAGAAGAATGAACTGCTGGGTGCGCTCGGTGGTATGAAGGGCGACATCGTCGGGCAGTAACACATTGCGGGTTGCGGACTGTAGGTTGCCGATTCAGGTCCGCAATTCGAAAATCCGCAATCCGCAATTATTATCTGTTTGGGTGTCGAGGAAACTTCACGTAAGGCAGTCTTATCCCGCGCACAAAGAGCCGATCGCTTCTAATGTCGGCCGGCGCCTCGAATCCAGCGCTTCCCATCGACGCAATCAGATCGTCCTGATCCACGCCATCGCCGCTGATTCCGATCGCCCCCGCAAGCCGCCCGTTCTTGAACAACGGAACGCTGCCCGGGAAGATTTGAATCCCGTTGGCGATGTTCTGTATCGAAGGACACGGCGCCGTCAGCGCGTTGGTCAATGCGATAGGGTCTGGTGGTATATTTCTTGTCGGATCACCTAATCCTCTCAGCACATTTCCGAAGTACTCATCGAGCACAAGATCGAGCTGGAGTCCGACATTGAACGCGCTCCACTGTCCGAATGGTTTCGAAAACGGTCCGTTTTCGGTGTCGTTGATTCCATCGGGATAGAACGGCCGGCTAAGAAAACCATTCGCGCGGTCAGAAAACGCCACCGAGCCGTCATTCTTGACTCCGTCATTAGCCGCGGCGTCGACGTAACTTCCAAATCCCGCCGAGCGAAGCCGGGCTCCCGCGATCGAGCTGCTGAAGAACGCAGCCGTCCGCGCCTTTTGGGCCGATACATCAAAGCCGAAAATGGGCGCGTCTATTGTGCTGAAGATTCCGAGTATCTTTCCGTCAACGTCGCAAACGGTGATATTAACTTCGGCGGCGCTGTTTTCAGGTTGTCGAATCGCCGCTCTAGTTATGAACGCTTGTCGTGCGGCTTGTACGATGATCGTAGTTACTTCGCTTTTGGTTAGCACCGAACCGGCGATAATAGGAAACCGACCATCAACTCTGCCGGCTGGCGCGGAAGCGTCTATCGTCACAACAGTAAATTTCGTTGGCTGATTGCCTCTTACGGCGGCGGGCGCAAGTCCAACGCAAGCGTCCAGCGTTCCGCGAAGGCTTCCGAAGGAAGGCACCGTGACGGCCGCGGGCATTGTCGCATTCACATAGGGAAAGCGAATGCCGTTGACGATGATCTTGTCGCCGGTGATGGCCGCGGGCGCCTCGAAACCTCGCGACGCCGCAACCGCGACAAGCTCTTCAACAGGAAGATCATCGTCCGCGGGATCGGCATCGAGCACATACTTGCCGTCGCCTTCGATTCCGATTCCACCAACCTCTAGTCCATTCTTGTATAGCGGAATGCCTCCCGGATCAGCCGAGAGCCCGAGAGGTGACCTCGCATTGACGTCGCTGCACAGCAACTGAGAAAACTGCACGCCGAACAGCGGACCGCCGGACTGAAAATCCACCTTCGGCGGAAAGTGTTCCTGGACGATAAAACTCGCGGTGCGAGTGCTGAAAGCGTGGCCCTGGCTACTCAGAAATGCGCCGGTGACTGCCTTGGATATCGCGGCGAAGCAAGAGGGAACGCAAAAGCCTTCGAGTCCGCAACCGAGCGGCGGGGGGACCGGCGTCGGGCAAGACTTCAATGCGCAAGTGCTCTTGCCGCCAACTTGTGTATTATCGGGAGCGCCGGTCATCTTGAAAACGCCGAGCACATTTCCTTCTTTATCGACGACTGCAATCGTCGCTTTGAGTCCGCTCGCTTCGGCATGAGCCACGGCTTGCGCGATCACTCTTTTGACGTCGTCTTCGGTGAGCCGGCTGTCATCGGCCGCGGTGACTTCGATGTGAGCGGTGATCGACCCGCCGTCGGGATTCGTTACGGTGACATCGAGTCCACCGCGAACGTCGGCTTCAGCGAGGTTATTCACGAAGATCTTCTTGCTGCCCTTGATCCTCAAGCTACTGACGGTGATCGATCCGGCGGGAGACTTGAGCGCCACCGATGCGCCCTCCTGAAAGCTCTTGCCTCGGATGATCAGGCGTCCGATTGAAGCATCAAAGGAGCAAGCGTCGGCGTTGATCGTGGGCGTCGATATCTGTCCCAGCCAGGCAAGCGAGCGGTCGCTGAAGCACAGGAGCAGGGCGATGCTCATAAGCGCGACGGTCCGCATAATGCTCTTTCCTGTGATACCGGTTCGGGTGGTCATCTTAAGAGCCTCGCCTCTGAATGAAAGTACGAACGCAGGTAGACGCTTCGGCGAATTCGGCGGCAAGTGTATCCGAAGTGATTAGCCGTTTCAAGCACAACCAACTTTAATGCGGACGCGTTGCCCTGGTATCAGGCTTTTTGATCATCACAAACTGTTCAATCGAAAAATGGCTTTCTTGACTTTGAAATATTCAGGTGATATTTTCCGCGGCGAAACAGGACGTCGCGAAGTCTTCATTGGTGTCCGCCAGTTTGAGAAAGCGAACGGATAAACCATTTCAAGTTCAACTCACGGCACTGCAAGGCATGACGGAAGTCTCTGATTCATCTTGCATTATTTGGACACGCACAGTGCGCTAAGGGACGTGATGCGCCTGAGGCTGATTGTCATTTTCTTATATTCGGGTGTGCTGGTAACGGCGGCCGCATGCGGGCTCGACTGGTCCGCGTCTGCCTCCGAACAGCAGCGACCCGTGCTCGGGTTGGACCTCGACGGCAAGCGGGGACTCGTTCTGTTTCATCATAATCCACACGAGGGTATCACCCGCGTTTCTGATTTCACTCCGCCTTTTCTGAACAAGCCAACGACCGCGCTGAGCTGCATCGTGTGTCATCACCGGCGCGATAACACAGATCCCACTAAGCCCGATCTGACTGACATCACCGATATCAAGCAGTTTCAGAAGTGCTCCAATTGCCATCGACCGGAGGGCGACTCGCGAAACTTCTACGATCGGGATGGCTACGAACTGAGCAATCGAGAGGCGTATCACCGCCTGTGCATCGGCTGTCACATGACGAAGGCCGATCAAGTGTCCAGTGGATCTTATCGCGCCGTCGAAAAGATTCCGCTCAAGTGCGGGGATTGCCACGATCGAGAAGGCACCTTCGTCGCGCACATCGATGTGATACCCGAACCACCGACGGGACCGGCAACTTCTATCATCGAGCCTGAGCCGCCGCTTGTTAAGACCGCTCCGTTTCCAACTCCCGTTGACGCCGCAACCGGTTACGCCGGAGCTTCGCGGATCGAGAACCCTAAGCCCGAAACCGGTGACACTTTGCCGAGAGCGGACCGATGGCGAATCGGCTTCCCGGATGATCCGCGGTATCAGAAGGGTGAGATATATAACCCATATCGGCAAAATGTTCTCAAGGGCGATTATCCGATATTCGGGCAACATAACTTTCTGTTGATTACCGCGGAAAGTGAATCACTCGTCAACGCGAAGCGCATTCCGGTGCCCAGCAATGTAGCGGCTCAGAGGCCGGACAGCGAAGAGTTCTTCGGGCGAGGGGGGCAGTTCTTCTTTCGTCAGAACTTTTCGCTCTCGCTCGAGTTGTTTCACGGAGACACGTCGTTCAAGCCAATTGACTGGCGCATTCATGTCACTCCCAACTTCAACATCAACTATCTTGCGACTCAGGAGAACGGAATCGTCAATGTGGACTTTCGGCGAGGCAACACGCGAACCGACGGCTACATCGCGTTGCAGGATGCGTTCGGAGAAGTGCGGCTCGGCGACACCACTCGCGTGTTTCCGTTTCTGTCCGGCGGGAGACCCGGTGATAAGAAGAACGCTTACTTTGACACGACGTCGGTGAGGGCCGGTATACAACCGTTTATCAGCGACTTTCGGGGATTCATTTTCAGCGATACAAACCTTGGTGTTCGCTTGTTCGGCAACTACGCGAACAATCGCTATCAATTCAACGCGGCGTATTTTTACATGCTCGAGAAGGACACCAACAGCGAGTTGAACACTCCTCACTTCCGCGATCAGACGGTGTTCATCGCAAACCTGTTTCGTCAGGACACGAGGTATCACGGTTACACGTCGCAGTTCAGCTTTCACTACAACGACGACCGGCCGAGCCGTCACTTCGATGAGAACGATTTTCTTGTGAGGCCGGCATTGATTGGCGACGTACGGCGTCACGGGATCAGGTCCTATTATCTGGGCTGGGCGGGTGACGGCCACATGGGCAAATGGAATATTTCGCACGCGTTTTACCAGGTCCTCGGAAACGATTCGCGTAATCCCATTGCCGGCCGACAGACGGACATCAACGCCCAGATGGCCGCAACGGAGTTGTCGCTTGATCGCGACTGGTTGCGATTCAAGGGATCGTTCTTCTTTGCGTCCGGCGATAAGAAACCCTTCGACGGGACGGCTAGAGGATTTGATTCGATTCAAGACCTTCAGGAATTTGCAGGCGGTGCTTTCAGCTTCTGGAACAGCCAGGGAATTCCGTTGACGAATACGGCGGTGTTATTGACTACACCGGGAAGTCTGTTGCCGGACCTGCGGAGCAGCAAGACAGAGGGCCAGTCGAACTTCGTCAATCCCGGCATATTCGTCTACAACATCGCCGCCGAAGCCGAGATGACTCCCAAGCTACGGACGATTTTCAACCTAAACTATTCGCATTTTCATCACACCGAGCCCTTGTCGGAATTGTTGTTTCAGCCGGACATTCGCAAATCGATCGGATTGGACTATGGCATCGGCGCCCTGTTTCGTCCGTTCCTGAGCGAGAACTGGATCGTGCAGGCGGGGTTTTCGTCGCTTGTGCCGGGCACGGGTTTCAGGGACATCTACAGTTCGAATTGCAACACCGGGCTGTGCGGAGCGAAATCGAAGATTCTGTATTCGGCGTTTGTGAAGCTGAAGTTTGTGTATTGAGCGTTGAGGAGCGTCGTGCGCCTATGAACGAATCGAAGAAACGCGCAATCAAATTAGTGCCTATCGCCGCATTGGCGTGTTGTTGTTTGGTGTTTGGTTTTACGAGTTCCAACGCTTCTTCCAATCAATCCGATGCTCAAGCCAACTTACCCGATCAGTCCGGCGACACTCCAATCATCGCGTTGCCATCTCAATCCACCGCGCCGTGTGATCCGACCGCCGCGAGATCCAACCTCTGGGGGATGACCTCTGCTGACGCTCGATGCCGAAGCGTTGGCTGCAACGATTGCCATCAGGGCATCGAAGACATGCACAACGGCAAGGTCAATCTCGGATGCATCGATTGTCACGGCGGTCACGCCGAAGTCCGATTGCCGGCCGGCGCGCAGAAGGGCTCCGCCGAATACAAAGACGCGCAAAACAAAGCTCACGTAAAGCCGCGTTTGCGAGAACTGTGGAAGACGTCCGCCAATCCTCAGCAATCGGCCGCTCAATTGAACAAAGAAAGCGCCGAGTTCATTCGATTCGTCAATCCGGGTGACTTGCGGGTTGCGGCGCTCAGTTGCGGGACTACTGACTGCCACACGCGTGACGTGCATAACGTCGGCAAGAGCATGATGACCACCGGCGCAATGCTGTGGGGCGCTGCTCTCTATAACAATGGATCGTTCCCGCTGAAGAATTATCGTTTCGGCGAGAGCTACGATGCCAACGGTACGCCTCAACGATTGATCACCGTTCCTCAGCCGACCAAAGAAGAAACCGAGAAGAAGGGTGTTCTCCCGTATCTTGAACCGCTGCCGCGTTGGGAGATAACTCACATGGGCAACATCCTGCGAACATTTGAGCGGGGCGGTCGCAAAGCCGGTGAGGTGGGACTTCCGAATCCCGAGGAAGCGCCCGGCAAGCCTACACAAAACCTCCTGAGTCCTCGCGGATTCGGAACGCTGCTCAGAACCGATCCGGTGTTCCTGGGTTTGCAGAAGACTCGCTTGGTCGACCCGATGCTCTCGTTCCTCGGCACCAACGATCAGCCGGGTGATTACCGTTCGAGCGGCTGCACCGCGTGTCACGTAGTCTACGCGAACGATCGCGACGCGTTTCACTCGGGACCGTATGCGCAATTTGGCCACGACGGCGCGACCGAAACGGGTGACGCCGCGCTTGGCGATGCTCGCGCGAACAAGGAACCCGGGCATCCGATCAAGCATCAATTCACCCGCGCGATTCCATCGAGCCAGTGTGTCGTTTGTCACATGCATCCGGGCACGCTGGTGTTGATGAGTTATTACGGCACGACCTGGTGGGACCTCGAGACGGACGGCGAGCATATGTATCCGAAGCCCGGCGAGCAGGGATTCGAGAAGCCCACGCCCGCCGAAGAGCAGCAGATTCTGAACCGCAATCCCGAAGAGTCGGCGCTGAAAGGCAAGTGGCGCAGCGTTGATTTTCTACGCTCGCTCCGCGACGACATTAATCCGAAGCTCAAGCATACGCAGTTTGCGGACTTCAACGGACACGGCTGGGTCTTTCGAGACGTGTTCAAGCATGATCGCAAGGGAAACTTCCTGGATTCCGATAACAACATCGTCAGCGATGTGAATGCGGACAAACTCAAACGCGCAGCCGAGGGTCCGATCGATGCTCAGGCAAACAAGGGCCTTCCCGTTCATCTGAAGGACATTCATCTGGAAAAGGGGATGCACTGCGTCGATTGTCACTTCAAGCAGGACAATCACGGCAACGGGAAACTCTACGGTGAAGTGCGCAACGCGATCGAGATCGACTGTGTCGATTGTCACGGCACGATATCGAAACGCGCCGATCCGACGTCGAAGGACGCGCGAACTTCTGCCGCGGCCGGCGGCAACCAGATGCTGCGTTATCGGGAACTCGAATCCGGCAAGGACCGCTTCTTCAAAGACAAAGACGGAAACCTGTTTCAACGCGCGGCTGTTTCAAAGGACAACGAAGGCAAACCTGTCGTTTGGCGCGTGAAGCAGGTGATGGACACGATCACTCCGGGGAGCGCCGACTATAACGAGAAGGCCGCGCTTGCCAAAACGATTCGCAAAGACAACCGGACCTGGGGAGTCGCAGCCGCGGGGCTTGACGATGAAACAAAGCTGGCACACGCCAACAGCAGCATGACTTGCTACACGTGTCACACATCGTGGACGCCGAGTTGTTATGGTTGCCATTTAAAGATGAAGGCAAACCAGGAGCGCCCGATGCTTCACAACGAGGGCGAGGAGGAATTGCGCAACTGGACCTCATACAATTTCCAGACGCTCCGCGATGACGTCTTTCTACTCGGGCGCGACGGCGCGGTGACCGGACGACGATACGCGCCCGTTAGATCCGCGTGCGCAATCCTGGTCAGCTCGCAGAATCAGAATCGCGAATGGATTTACTCGCAGCAACAAACGGTTTCGCAGGAAGGCTACAGCGGCCAGTCCTTCAGCTCGCACTTTCCGCATTCGGTGCGCACGACGGAAACCAAGAACTGCGATGATTGTCACCTTTCGAATAAGGGCGACAACAACGCCTGGATGGCGATGACCCTGATGCAGGGCACGCAGTTCTACAATTTCATGTACCGGTTTGTATACACGGCGCTTGGCAAAGCCGGGTTCGAAGCGACCGTCGTGACCGAGCGAGACGAACCGCAGGCGGTGATCGGCAGCAATCTGCACAAGCTCGCGTTCCCGGAGGAGTATCAGAAACACAAAGATAGACACGAGGCGCTCGAGGAGGCGTACGAGCACCCGGGCAATGATATCTCGCGCGGGCTGAGGCCGTTTTCGAAGCAGGAGACCGAAGTCCTGAGCTTGCAGCTTCGCGGCGAGTACCTGTACGCCGCGGCGGGCAAGGGAGGCCTTCGCGTTTACGATGTCGCCAACATCGATCAGAAGGGTTTCTCGGAACGAATGACCACCGCTCCGTTCTCGCCGATGGGCCAGCGTTTCTATGTGAAGACAAGGTATGCGACTTCGGTCGCTTCGCCGACGACGCTGGGCGTTGATCCAACGGCTTCGCTTCCGGATAGCATCTTCCCGAAGAAGTATCGAACCCATCGGCCCGAAAACGAAGAGGCGGTGAATCGCGATGACAAGCAGCCGATTCATCCGCTCTATGCCTTCCTCTACGTGACCGATAAGTACGAAGGCTTGATTCTGGTGAACGCGGCGACGCTGCTGGACGGAAATCCGCAAAACAATTTCCTGAAACGCGCGCTGACCTGGAATCCGAATGGCGTGCTGAACGGCGCTAACAACATCACGATCGCGGGCACTCACGCGTACATAACGTGCGACCGCGGACTGGTAATCGTAGACATCAACGATCCGTTCAAGCCTCGCGTGGTTGGCGAAATCGGCGCGCCGGCGCTGAAGGGCGCTCGCGCGGTGCAGATTCAATTTCGCTACGCGTTCGTCTGTGATTCGGAAGGCGTGAAGGTCATCGACGTGACCGATCCCGACCACGCTCGGGCGATTAGCGGGGCCGTGGTTCCTCTCGCGCAGGCGAATAACATCTATCTCGTTCGCACCTACGCTTACGTTGCGGCCGGCAAACAAGGACTGGTGATTCTCGATATCGAGCAGCCTGAGCAGCCTCGCATCGATCAGGTTTTCAACGCGGGCGGACAGATCAATGACGCGCGAGACGTGAAAGTGGGGATGACCAACGTGAGCCTGTTCGCTTACGTGGCGGACGGCCATAACGGGCTTCGAGTGGTTCAATTGACTTCGCCTGAATCAGTGCCGGGGAATTTCGGATTCAGCCCGAAGCCGAATCCTGAGTTGATCGCGACTCGGCACATGCACGGCGAAGCGCTCGCGGTATCCAAGGGGCTGGATCGTGATCGCGCGGTGGATGAGAGCGGCAACCAGCTTGCGGTGTTTGGAAGAAGAGGTGCGCGGCCGTTGAACTTCGCCGAGATGCTGCGGATGTACTTGATCGACGGAAAGCCGTTTACAGTGCCGGTAATCAAGGATGGAAATGTGAAGGAGAATCGCGACATTCGAAGTTTTTATGGAGCGCCGGGAAGATAGAAGGGAAAATGAATATCAAGTTGCCTTCACTCTCAAATGTCAGATTTGAGATTTGAGATTTGAGATTGAGATATTTCAACTTTGAAATTTGAGATAGGGAGGGTGGATGAAGTACGAGCGATTTGAAGACCTGCCGGTTTGGAAAGCAGCCATTGAGCTAGCCGAGAGTGTGTACGCACTCACAGCGCAAAGCCACTTCAAGGGAAACGGTAGTCTTCGCGATCAAATCGAACGAGCGGCAGTGTCTGTGTCAAACAACATAGCCGAAGGTTTCGAGCGCGGCACGACGCAGGAGCGTCTGACGTTCATCTACATCGCGCGTGGTTCCGCTGGTGAGGTTCGCTCGATGCTCTGTCTGTTGGGGCGACTTGATCGGTTCCAGGATATCAAATCTGAAATCTCAAATTTGAAATCGCTTGCGCTCAGCGTCTCCCGCCAACTCCGGGGCTGGGCCAATTCATTGCAGAAATCGGAGATCAAAGGTCAACGGTACCTGACAGACCAGACACGACGGGCTTCAGACGTCGTTCGTGAAAGAGAAGAGTTCTTGCAAGAGCTAAGAAGAATGCAAGAGGATCGCATCGCCAGACTCCAGGGCGAAGGTAGAAATTGATGGACCGCGTCTGCTGGATTTGAAGGTGGTCGTTTCTAGATGAGATTCAAGCTGCTCGTCATCACACTCTTCGCAATCGCCATGCCGGCGGCGATGCTTGCGCGCACGCCCGCGGATCAGGCTGATTGCGATCGGATACGAACCGACGACGCAAGTGCGCGCGTGTTTAAGCTGGATCTCAACGGAACGCGCGGTGTGGTTTCGTTTCGGCACCGCCATCACGAACAGTACCTTCATCCTGACGCAAATTTCGCTCATCAGGCTCAAAAGGGCGCCGAATGCTTCGGCTGTCATCATCGGCGCACTGAATCCGGCGGCGTGCCGATCCTGGTAAAGTGCACCGCGTGTCACGGCGGCGAGGGCGATCCCAGAAACGTCAGGAATAGCGAGGGCGATGAAGAATGGTCCAAGCGCGCGTTTCATGATTTGTGCATCGGCTGTCATCGAGCGTCGAATGAAAAGGGATTGACCAAATGCGATAAGGCGCCGGTCGCATGCAATGAGTGCCACGGACCTAAGTCATAAGAAGGGAATTGAAAATTGAGAATTGAAAAATGCAAATTGAAAATTCCCGGGCTCGCAAGAGCCGCCGTGCAAATTTGCAATTTGCATTTTTCAATTCTCAATTTTCAATTGTTTGTGATTTGTTGTATGACAGCAGTCGCGTTCGGCGTTCTGCTTAAGCCCTCGCTTGCAAACGAAGAGAGGCCGTTCACGATTGAACAAATCAAGGACAGAACCGGGCACGGACGCTTTCCGCACGATCAGAAGGAACACATCAAGGTGCAATGCGCTGATTGCCATCTCGCTGGTAAAGAGAAGCCCAGAAACTCAGATCAGCCCATGGCCAAAGACTTCCCCCACAACGCTTGCATTCGTTGTCACAACTTCGCGGCCGAGTTCTTCAAGGCTGCATTCGGCGGCCCGAGTCGTTTCTGCGGCGTTTGTCACGAGCCCGGGCGCATCTCCAAAGCCGACAAGGGACTTCGCGCGGGGGTGTTTCCCAGGCCTCAGATAAGCGATTTCGAGGATGCCTTTTCGCACAAGGCCCATCGCAAGGCGTTGTCATCCGATCTGCGAATCGCGCCGGTCAGCAACCCGCCGTACGGTTCACAGTTCATGCCTGGTGCGAGCCCGCGCTGCACGGACTGTCACGGGCAAGTGAAGCGAACAAGGACAGACACAAAAGAATTCAAAACCGAGGAAAGCCATCGCGCGTGTTTTGTGTGTCACGGGGGTTCGCCGCCCGAGCCGCGACGAGTTTCAGCGGGGACATTTCCCTACGCCAACGATTGCAAGGTGTGTCACGAGTTGAGCGCGGTTGGGAACCGGCGACACAGCTTATTCGGCGCCATCAAGGACTTCAAACACGACGATCACGATCTCGACATTCGGCCAAAGAAGAGAAGCGACTTCCCGCTACCGACCGCTACCGATCGATTGTGTTCTGAATGTCACAACCTCGAGCAGGTAGAAAAACTGAATGCGATAAGGCTTCCGGCAGCGGGCTACTGCGACACGTGTCATATAAGCAGGCGGCCCGGCTTGCCGGACAAATTGAGCGCCGAGGTTCGGAGCAAGCTGAGGACTGACTAGCGGTCAGTCACGATACTGAACCCCAGTAAGGGCGTCCCTCCTGGGCGCCCCTCATTGGTGATCGAAGTGGGCAAGCCGCGAAAGGGGCGCCCACAGAGGGAGCCTTACAAGTTGGACCGGCATAAATGAGACTTGAGAGTTCAAAACGAATCGTCGTGGCGCTTGCGATCGTGTCGGTTGCAAGCGTATGGGCGTGTAAGAGCACGAAGCAGAATCTCAACAAGCCCGCGGAGGGTCCGGCGCCCACAACTCCGGTGAGCCAGTCGCCGTTTGATCTAGTTGACTCGAAAGTAATCGAGGTCGTTTCTCCGTTCGATCACAATCGAAAGGAACACAAGACAAAGACGCAGGATTGCGCGGTGTGTCATCTTCGAACAACTAACGACGCGAAGCCGGCGTTGCCGGGACATCCGGCTTGCTTTGAATGCCACGCGAAGGACTTCAGTAACACCGCCAGCAGGATGTGCGTCGTCTGTCACAAGACGCCGCCGGCCAAAGACAACGTTATCGAGTTTCCCGCGCGGCTTGCTCAATTTGGAATCAAGCGCTTTTCGCATCGGGATCACGCCAGTCCTGAGAAGATGAAGGATCAGATGGACGCGCAAAAGATGCCCGGGGGCGCGCCCAAGTGCGATTTCTGTCATCGATTTGACGATCAGGGATTGAGGGCGAGCATGCCTAAACATCCGGAGTGCTACTCGTGTCACAGTCATCAACCAACCCAGAAGTTTGCCGCCTGCGATGCCTGTCACATCAAGAAGCCCGACGCGATGCAGTACGGCGCGACGCTTGGGGCAGCATTCACCCAGTACAATTTCAAGCACGGGCCTCACATAATGAAGGCCGCATGCGAAAAATGCCATCAGACTATCGACGTGCCCGCCGACGGGCGCCGCACGGATGTGCTGGCGATCAACGTCGCCCGCGGACAACGGCACAATTCAACATGCTGGAGCTGTCACGTTCGCGCAAAAGAACCCGTGTGCAGCAGATGTCACATCAGCGGAACGCCTTTCTGAGGCTATGCTCTGAGGCCTGTAAGGATAGTCATTCCCTCGCTCAACTCGTCACCGCTCCCGTGATATACTTTCGCCGCTTAAGAACCCCGGGGTATCTCGTGGTTGCTCTCCGAACAAAGGTAAATGACGCATGCCGCGTGAACATAAGAGTCGCCGCGAGGTGCTCAATGCCATCAGAGAAGTTCCTTCGCTGAAGGACCTGCTGGCGGAGCACGACGGCCATTACGATCACGAGCTTGATTTGGAAGTATCGGTCTACGGCCGCAACTACGGCGGCAAAAAGGTTGGACCGTATCTTCGACTGTTGACCTACGAGCCAGGCGAATCGGTGATGTCGGATGGCGAATGGGGCGGCAACACGTTTTATGTTGTGATCAACGGCCACGCGGACGTTTGGATCAAGGCTCCAAACAATCAGGACATCAAAGTCGCGGAACTGAAACCCGGCGCTCAATTCGGCGAGATGAGCGTGCTGGCAGGGGTGCCGCGAAGCGCGACCATCAAGGCTCCCGCTGATTCCAAGGCGCAGGTGCTCGAGATCCAGCGCCCCGCGTTGCGACTACTCCGCAAGCTGACCGCGTTCGGCGAAAGCCTTGATAAGTCTTATCGCGAGCACAGCCGCGACTCGATGATTGAGGATCTGAAGTCCCGAATCAGTCTCACCTCTGAGATGTTCAATGAGCTTCGCAGCATCGCCGTATTTCGCGTGTTCTCAAAGAATCACTCACTGTTTCGCGAGAAGTCGCAAATCGATCGCATATATCTGATCAAGCAAGGCTGGCTTCGGCGCTCGCGCGATAGAAATGACTCAAGCGAAGAAGATTATCTGGGGCACGGCTTCTGCTTTGGCGTCGACGGCGCAATGAAGAACACCACCTGGCCGTATTCGGTGACTCTCTTAGGACGCACCGAGGCGCTCGAGATATCAATCCGAGCGCTGCGGCAACGCGTCGCGTTGCGCGAATCGCTTGTTCGCGAATTCTCGCCGTTTTCGCCTCCGCCGCTCGGCGCGCGCGTAAGCTCCAGGCCCGTCGTTCGAGAAAAAGAGATCGCCGCGCAGCAGAGCCTGATCGCCACGGGACTGGTCGACGCGACTAATCTGCTGGTGATGGACATGGATTTGTGCGTTCGCTGCGGCAATTGCTCGCTTGCGTGTCACACGATTCACGGCCAGTCACGACTCTTGCGGCGAGGCATTCACGTAACCAGGCTCGACGCGCCCAGGGCCAGCGCCGTTCAAAGCGTGCTCGCGCCGGCGGTGTGCATGCATTGTCAGGATCCGGAGTGCCTGACTGGGTGTCCGACCGGCGCGATCGGGCGCTTCGGCCTCGGGCAGATCGACATCGATCCCCGGAGCTGCATCGGCTGCGGAGACTGCGCCTCACAGTGTCCCTATAACGCAATCTCGTTGATTTCCAAAAAGACCAAACCGCCCGAGGCAAAGACCGGTCTGAAAGAGAAACTTCGCGACTATCTGCGAATTGCACCCGAACCGCTGCCTCCGGCCGTCGACGCCACCGAAGATCTGCTCGCGGTTAAGTGCAATCTGTGCAGTGACCGGGTGACGTTGAATCCGGCAGGCAGCAAGACTCGCGCGTACAGTTGCGAGGAGAACTGTCCGACTGGCGCGCTCGCTCGCATAAATCCGAGAACCTACTTTACGGAGATCGGGGCGATCGAAGACCTGACGTTGTTCGATCAGACCCACGCGGTGGGGCGCAACATACACAAGTCCGATCCACCGAAACGCACGAGTCACATCGTGGGCATCGCGCTAACCGTGCTGTTGACGGCCGTGACCGTTATTGGCCTGCGCGACTTTGGATTAGGCGAGCGGCTGGTTGGATTTCTCAACATGCGTTGGATCACGGGGCTCGTGGGGCTTGTGGGAATCGCCGGGGTGATGACGTATCCGGTGAGGCGCAGGATTTACACGCGCCGCGCGGGGCCGCTTAGATACTGGCTTTTGAGCCACACGTATTTGGGAACAATCGCAGGCATTATGATATTGCTGCACGGAGGAGCAGCCTCCGGTGGCGCGCTGACTACACTGCTGATGATTACCTTCGACCTGGTGATCTTCACCGGCCTTCTGGGAATCTTCCTCTATTTCGTAGTGCCGCGCATCATGACGAAGATTGAAGGCGCGCCTTTGTTGATCGACGATTTGAAGCAACGACGCGAAGAACTTCAAAACGAGTTGGCTGACATCGGGAGCCTCCCCTCTGAGCCGCTTCGAAGTATCGTTCGCGGCAAAGTGATACCGCGCCTCGTTTCGTTTGGCGGGCTCGTCAGGCAGTATCTGAGACGCGAGAAGCTCGAGGCGCTGATTGAATCCGCCAGGCAGGACTTCGCCGGCGAGATCAGTGGACTCAAGAACGAGGAGGATCGTGAGAAGCTGGAGCGCGCGGTAGAGGCGGCCGCGACCTTGCGCCGCGTTGATGCGCTGATTTATTTACATCGTTCGTTGAAGCTCTGGCTGGCGCCGCACGTCGTGACGACTTCGCTGATGCTGGCGTTGCTGGTTGTGCATATCATTCAGGTGATTTACTACGCCGCGCGTTGAGAGACGGAAAATGGCAGGGACTAGTCGATTCTTGATCAAGCGAAAAGACGGCGACGTTGCGATCGACGACGTGCTGCTCGATAGCGACGGTTTGACGATCGGACGGCTGATATCAAACGATCTGGTCCTGAATCACCGCGCGGTTTCCCGCACTCACACTGGAATCAAACAAGTCGGCGGCGACTTCTGGCTGTTCAACTTTTCGAAATCCAACGGGACGTCGCTCAATGGTGAGCTTGTCGACAAGACACCGCTGGCCGATGGCGATGTGATTCAGATCGGTCCGTATCTGCTTCAGGTTAATTATCTCCCGCAAGCCCTGGCGATAACCGTCGAGAGACAACTGCAGGTTCAGACTCTCGAAGGATCCGTCGTGCTGCCGACCGCGCCCGCTGAAGGCTCCGGCGACGACTCCGGCGCGACGATCGTCATCAAGTCTCCCCTGACTCCAGGCTCACAACCGCTGAGTCCCGGTGGAACCCAGCGTTTTCAGGCGTTGGGGCTGTTGACGGGGGTGCTGCCGGCTGTCGATCAAAAGGCGCTCGATATCTTTTGGAGTAATCGAAAACGCGAGGCGGGAAAGATCGAAGCCCGGACGCCGCTTCATCCGCGGAGAGGACAAAAGGTAGGGAAGGCTCAATTCAACTGGAGGCCGACCCTTGACCTCCGGCGACTGTGGCGAAAGTCATACTTCGCATGGGGCGCGGCGGCGGCTCTGTTCGCTTCGATCGTCGCGCTGGTGATCTACGAAGGAGCGTTCTCGCCCGGTCCGATTTCAACCGCGCACACCTCACCAACGATCTCCAAACGCGCGATTGCCGATCACCCAAACGCCAACTCGTGTTCGAATTGCCACGGCGTGAGCAGTGGGATGGAAGACAATTGCATCTCGTGTCATTCGACGCCGTCGTTCCGCCCCACGATCTACGAGAAGCACAATCGCGAGAACATCGCGTGCACGAGCTGTCACACAGAGCATCAAGGCTCGAATATTCGCGCCGGGCTGGTTAGTTACGGTCTGTGTTCTCAATGCCACAATGGTGCTTACAAGATCAAAACAGGCGAGCGGGCGGGCGCCCTTTTGCCGATCCCGCACGGTGGCAAGGTCGGGTACCCGGTGGAAGATGGAAAGTGGCAATTTAAGCTGACGGCTGAGGACTTCAAGAAACGGGGTCTGCCGGAGACGTGGGCGACTTTCAGTCCCAAGGAACAGTTTCACAACATTCATCAGATGGGAAGAATGGTGAATCGCGTGAGCTGCACAGATTGCCACTCGGCAGGATTGCTCGGCGACACGCGTTGGCGGCAGTCACCACGCGACGAGTGCGCAAAGTGCCACGGCGTCCGGGGAGCCGAACAAGGAAGCCAGAAACAGGCAAATTGCAGCACATGCCACAAGCAGCACGGTGAGAGCGAGGATCTGGCGAAAGCGCTGACCGAGGCCGGGACCGACAAAGGGAAACTCAAGACTTATCTCGATTCTCTCGACAAGAGCGATCCGAACCGAGGCGTGCGGCTTGCCACCGCTACCGAGAACTTGTTTGGAGGCGTCGGCGCCGCGACTGACCTGCGTCAAAACAAGACTCCGTTTGGCGCCGCGTTTATTTCGAAACTGGGAGCCGTGCCGTGGTACGCGTGGATCGGAATGATGGCCGCGATTCCAATCATCGGACTCGCGGTGATGGCGGTTGGCACTCGGCGGCGGAAGAGCTTCATCGAATCTGCAAGCGCAGAGGTGAAGGTTCCGCCAACGAAACCGATCAGCGGGTCTCGTTCACTCGATCTTGAAAAGCTCAAGGCCGAAGGCCCGGCCTATCCTCATCCGGTGGTCGATCCCGAATTGTGTATTGGATGTCACGCGTGCGTCGACGCGTGTCCACACGATGTGCTGGCCATCGTGAACGGCATATCCGTGCCCGTCGCTTCGGATCAGTGCATGGAGGACACCAGTTGCCAGGTTGAGTGTCCAACGAATCCCAAGGCTTGCATCGTCATCAACACCAACAAGATCATTCCTAAGCGCAAGGTTCCGGATCGGGATAAGCGCCTCAAAACGAATGTCGAGGGCATCTACATGATCGGAGACGTCTCGGGCGTGCCGCTGATCAAGAACGCGATCAACGAAGGCGCGCAGGTTATCGACTCGATCATTGACGACCTTGCCGAGGAAGGAAACGCTGCCGAGGCCGAATTCGATGTAGCGATCGTCGGAGTCGGCCCGGCGGGCTTGTCGGCGGCGGTGATCGCGAAACAACGAGGACTGCGCTACGTCGCGCTCGAACAGGACACGCTGGTGAGCACGATCGCGAACTATCCCGCGAACAAGTACGTCTTCTTCAAGCCGGACACAGTTGAAGCTCGCGGCGGCATTCCACTTTCGGGCGCCGGCGACAAGAAGGAATCCATGCTCGACCAGTGGACCAAGACGATGCTCGATAACGGCGTCGAGATTAACGACGAGGAGAGCTGCAAGGACATCAGGCGTGACGACGGAGTGTTCACCGTGATCACCGAAGTCGGAAAGGTGAAGGAAAAGGTCGAATACAAAGCACGCAAGATCGTCCTTGCTATTGGCAATCGCGGAACTCCGATGAAGCTGGGGGTTGATGGCGAAAAGCTAAAGAAGATCGTTGAGCCCGGACCGACAGTTGCTCGTCACTGTCCGCGTTGCGGCGAACGGCGACACGGGAAGGCGCTTCATTGTGTGAAGTGCGGAGGCCAGCTTCCAGTCAGGACGCCTCCACCGTATGAAGATATGAAGGTGAAGTACAAACTCTCGGACCCGGACGACTTCGTCGATAAGAAGTGCATTGTGGTCGGAGCGGGGAACTCCGCCATCGAAACGGCCGTCGATTTGAGCGGTTTCAAACGCGAGGGCGATTCGGTCACATTCACGCGCACCAACGAAGTGACGCTGGTGGTTCGCAGCGACTTCAAAGGCGATTTGAAGCTCGGCAACAAGATGAACATCTATGATTGCATCGATGCGGGCAAGATAAAGGTTCTGTTCCGAACCGGGATCAAAGAAATAACTGAGAACGAAGTAGTGCTGGAGGACGTGAGAACGAAAGAAGAGAAAGCACGTGTCGCCAATGACTATGTCTTTGCGTTGATCGGCGGTGAGAAACCGACCAAGTTTCTGGAGGGGCTGGGCATCAAGATTGGTTGACGGCCGCCGAGGGCCGTCCATGCAATTGATGATATAGTAGCGATGTCGCGAGTTCAGAACGGAGGCAACGCCACGTGAAAGTCAGACTTCTCCCAAGCAGCGCGGGACGCGAGTCCCAGTATCAGTCGCTGACCTCCTTCATCGTCGACGACCGGCTCGCGATTGACGGCGGCAGCCTCGGTTTTGCTCTGACGCCTGAGCAAATAGGCAGTATTCACGACGTCATCATCACCCACGCACACAGCGATCACACTGCATCGCTCCCGATCTACGTCGCCGAAGCGTTTCCACGGCTCCAGACCCCTATAAACATCTACGCGACGGCCGAAGTAGTGTCGGCGCTCCGGCAATTTGTCTTTAACGATCATGTCTGGCCGAACTTCGAAAACATACCGCTTGATAACGGAACGGGACCGGGTCTTGTGTTTCACGAGCTGAAGCTTCGCGAGAAGGCGAACATCGCCGGATTCGATGTCACGCCGATCCCGGTCAACCATATCGTGCCGACGGTTGGACTGGTCTTGCAGAATGAAACGGCCGCGGTCCTGTTCACCTCCGACACCTATACGACCAACGAGCTTTGGGAGGTCGCCAAAGAAGTTGAAGAACTGAAGGCGGTGTTCGTCGACGTTTCTTATCCGAACGAACGCCGCGCGCTGGCTGAGGCATCCAAACACCTTACGCCGGAACTGCTTTTGTCTGAGCTTGGAAAGCTGGGTCGCGACGTCAAAGTCTACGCGGTGCACATAAAGCCGACCAATCGCGACGATGTCATAAAGGAGCTGTCCGCGCTTGGAGACGCTCGTGTTTCGGTCGGAGAAATTGGCCGCGTGTATGAATGGTAAAGGAAGTTGTCAGTGACTTATGCCTGCTAAGCTAATCATTACCAATACGGAATCAGGACGATCGTTCGAATACGAAATAACTGAAGATGAGACCCATGTCGGGCGCGCAGCCGATCGCAACCAGGTTGTGCTGAACGACGGGCAGGTCTCGCGCGAGCACGTGATCATCAAGAGAAACGGTCACTCGTTTTTGCTTGTTGATCTGAGCAGCGCGAACGGCACGCTGTTTGGCGGCTTGCGAATCAAGGAACATACGCTGCACGACAGCGACGTCTTCACTATCAGCAAGTACGATCTCCAATTCAAGAGCACCGACACGCTTGCTCCGATGAAGTTCGATCAACAGAAGATCGGCGAGACATTTGTGATGCGAACTCCCGGGGATATCGCGTCGGTCCTCCCTCAAATCGACAAGTCGGCCATTCCTTCCGGAGACAGCAAGTCAGTAATGGACTACGTCGACGCCTTGAGAAAAAAGGCCGAGACCCTCGCGCGCATCTATGAATTGAATCAGTTGCTGGCATCGGATTTCTCTCAGGAGGACATATTCAAGAAGGTCAGCGAGATGGTGTTCAGGCTGACGACCGCCGACCGTTTCCTGGTTTTGCTGAAGGACGCCGAGAGCGGAGAGCTGATAAGAGTCACCTCCGAGTTTCGCAATTCGAACAGCTCGCGGGCGAGCGAACAGATTGCGATCAGCAAAACCGTCGTCGATCGGGTGATGGAGGAGCGAGTTTCACTGCTGTCGTTTGACACTCAATCCGATGAGCGCTTCGCGAAGGCCAAATCGATCGTGCTGCAAAACATCACTTCGGTGATGTGCGCTCCGCTGTTGAGCAAGGATAAAGTGCTGGGTGTGATCTACGTCGATTGCCGCGAGTCGATGAAGCTGCTTCGCGAAGACGACCTCGAGTTGCTGAATGCGGTCGCCGCCGAGACTTCGATAGCCGTCGACAATGCCGCGACTCACAAGCGACTGTTGCGCGAGGAACTGGCTCGCGCAAAGTATCGCCGCTTCATGCCGGCGCACGTGGTGGATGAGATTTTAAGGAGCCCCAACACGCTGATGCTCGGGGGCACGAATAGTTGTATCACCGCACTGTTTTCCGACATTCGCGGGTTCACTTCGATGTCCGAAAAGCTCAGCCCGCAGGTCGTCGTCCAGATTCTCAATGAGTATTTCGCCGACATGACGCCGATCGTGTTCGAGTATCAGGGATTGTTGGACAAGTTCATGGGTGACGGATTGATGGCGTTGTTCGGCGTGCCTTATGCGTGCGACGAAGCGGCTTCAAACGCCGTCGCCGCGGCAATCGCCATGCAGCGACGAATGGAGGAAGTCAACGAAGATCTGGCGGAAGCCGGGCTGGCGGAGATCGCGATCGGTATTGGTATTAATACCGGAACCGCGACGGTCGGCTACATCGGGTCACGAGAGCGAACCGACTACACCGCGATTGGAGACACGGTGAACCTCGGAGCGCGGCTCGAAAAGCAGGCGAAGGCGGGACAGATCATCATCAGCAAGTTCACCCGGGAGGCCATCGGCGACAACTTCCCGCTGAAGCCAAGCGGTGAGATTAGAGTGAAGGGCCGGCAGGAGGCCGTGCAGATATTCGAGGTGCTGTGGCAGGAAGCGGCCGATCGAGCGCCGTCGCTCTCAATCAAGGCCGAAAAAATGTTGGATGCGTCGTAGAATCGCGCGCCGATGAACGCGCTTTTCTTCCTCCGGCATCGCATGGGCATACTCATCCAGTCTGGTTTGACGTTCGCTTATCTTGTGGCTCAACTCTTCAGCAAGCATAGCGTTGTTATCCAATAACGGTTGAATGCATCCTTTGGTGATCTGAAGAGTCTCGACTTCGGTGAGCGCAACGACGTCTGCGTTTCTGGGCTCGCCGGTGAGCAACGCCATCTCGCCGAAAAAGTTGCCGGTCTCGAGTTCCGCTACCTGTTGCCCGTCTCCGTTGCCAGTCGGCAACCGCACTTCGACCTTTCCTCGGCGAATGACGAACATCGAATCACCCGCATCGCCTCGCCGCAGGATCAGTTCGCCCGGAGCATACAGCGATGTGATCGCCGACTTTGCGACCGATTCCTTCTCTTCGGCTGACAGAGGCGCAAAGATATCGATCGAGTCGATCAGCCTGTCATACTCCGCTGGTTCGGCGGCCGACCCCTGTCCCAGTTGCTCGAGCAACACGTGCCTCATCGGGAAGGGTATCTCGATCTGGTTCCGCTGAAAGATGTACCAAGCGTGTTGCCTGATCTCGGCGTCGATATCGTGTATCCACATGTAATCTTTGGTCCAATAAAGGATTTCGTAATCGATGCTCGAATCGCCGAACTTGCCGATGCGAACGCGGGGCACTCTCTCTCTTGCGACGTTCGTAATCGATGCCACCGTTTCCTGCAGGAGCGCGATCACTCTTTGCGGGGGTATTCGATAGGGCGCCGGCAGATGCAGTATCCTCCGGTTTAGATTGTTGAAGCGAAAGACCTCGAGCGCCTCGCGCGCGACTTTGCTGTTTGGAAAAATAATGGTCGTGTTGTCGTTGGTTCGGATCGTTGTCGTCCGCCACGTGACCGCTTCCACTCGGCCGAGCATATCTCCGATTCGAATTGCGTCACGAATGTGAAAGGGCTGTTCGGTGTGAATCGAAAGCCCGGCAAAGAAATTCCCGAGCGTATCCTGCAACGCCAAGCCGATGATCACCGAAACAACGGTCGAAGTCGCAATGATACCGAACCCGCCGAACTCTCTGGCCAGCACGATCCGATAGATTAGCAGGAAGAAAATCGTGTAGAGAATGATGGAGAGCAATCCGCGGAGCAGGGCCGGCGCTTCGCGTGACTTTCGCCGTTGAAAGATTACATCGAACAGTACGAAGCCGATTCCACGTACCAGGCCAACGCTCAACCCCGCGAACAGTACGGCGAGCACGTACATCTTCGTTGATGAGCCAAGCAGATCCGGGCGGAACAGCTCCAGGCCGGTGTAGACGGCGAGGAGAAACAGGCTGACTGAAAGTGGAAGAGTTATTCGTTTCATTTCATATCGGCGTTCAGAGTACCGGGTGTTTAGAGTACCGACTTTAGTCGGCTGTTTCCACTGCACGAGACTTTAGTAGCCGGCTAGAGTCGGTACTCTCAACGGCCGCTTCTAACGAAGTGTCGCCGCCACGCGAGCTGCGCCCAACAATGCGGTCTTGTCGTTCATGATCACACGCACCGGGATTGCTTCGAGCAGCGAGTCCAGTCTTCCCTTCGCGGTGAACGATTTCATGAAGGTTCCGTCTTTGAGCTTCTCGATAATCTTTGGTGCTATTCCTCCGCCGATGTACACGCCCGCGATCGCCTTCAACACGAGCGCCATGTTGCCGGCCGTTGCACCGTAGATGCTCACAAACATGTCCAGGGCTTTAACACACAAATCTGATTCGCGTGCAATGGCCGCGTTCGCGATCACGCTCGACGGATCGCGGCCGGTGAATCGCGCCTCGACCTCCGGCGACTCTTCTGCGAAGTTCACGCTGCGAAGAAAATCATAGATGTTGTGCAATCCAGGCCCCGACAATACCCGCTCGACGCTGACGTGACTGCTCTTCGCAAGCAGATGATCGAGCAACTGCATTTCGAGCTTATCGCGAGGAGCGAAATCAATGTGTCCGCCCTCGGATGCGGACGGCACGTGACGTTCGCCGTTCCAAAACAAGCAAGCGGCGCCGAGCCCGGTTCCGGCGGCTATCAGAGCGGCGTTGCCGATCTCCGGTTCTCCTTCATTCAATGTCGCGAACTCTTCGGGCTTCAGCTCAGCGATTCCGTGAGCCGTCGCTTCAAGGTCGTTTAGCAGGGTGACCGATCCGAGGCTGAGCCGTTCGGCGAGAACTTGCGATGCTACGACCCAGGGTAGATTGGGCGTGACCGAGCGGCCCTCAACCACGGGTCCGGCGATGCCAAAACAGCCGGCGGCCACTGATCCGGTGCTCGCGGTTTCGAGGAACTCCGCAATGATCGACTCGAGTCCCGGATAGTTCCGGCTTGGATAACTTTCGAGACGCCGCAACTTCAGCTCGTCGCTATCGATGTCGAATAACCCGAGGTTTGTTTTTGTGCCGCCTATGTCACCCGCAAGGATCATCGTGCACGCCTATTCTCGCGACAACGGTTGGTTCTCAGACTTGCGAAGCTTATGAGTATGCCGAAATGGGTCATCCGAAAATGAGAACTGCAGGCTCCATGTCAGTTTGAATTGAGTGAGCGACTGCCAGGGCAAGGGCCCAGTGGGTCGATTACTAAAGGCTGATTGCTTTGACAAGTTCTCCCGCGGCCAGCACTGCCTGTTCATAAACCCGATCGTGTCCGAGAATCTGAATCTCTTTGCCGATCAATTCGCTCTCGCTCAGGCCCTCGTAGCTGAGCACTCGCTCGGAACTCTTCTCGTCGCCGCGAGAGACGGACGTTTCGATTCGCTTGCCGTCGGCGCTTCGCCTGACTGAGAACAACAGCGATTCATCCTTCGCGCTGTGGAACGTTACAAGGGCGAGGTGCCCCGGCTCGATTTCACGATGCGCCTCGGCGAATTCAACAGTAATGTCTCTTCCGTCATTCGAGGAACACGTGAAGCTTCGCGACTCAGCAGGATTCTTTGCGGGAGCCCGCCGCAAGTTCAAACCAAGCCGGCTCGTGAGCCACCCGCCAAGCAGCAGCGCACGGGGTGAAATCGCCGAAGCGTCAATCGCGGGCGGCGCGTATTCGATGACAACGTGATCGAGTTGATCCAGCAGCGGGCGGTATTCACGCACGTCATAGAATCCCGCAAGCAGCGCACGCCAAGCCGTCAGCCGGGCCCAATTCAAGTCGCTGATCGCCGTCCATCGCGGCGTATCCCTCAACACAGTCGCCATACTCGCGATATCACGATGCGGTTGATTGAAGAGCGAAGAATCTATGATCACGCGATCCGAGATATCAGCGAGTTTTCTAAACAGCGCTTTGTCTTCGATGCGCGGAACGGCTCGCCACCACAAATACACGGGCAGATCGGACAACAACAGCGGCGCAAGCGTGCTGGGCAGCTCCGCGATGCCCGAACCTGCGGCGGTGATGGTCACCTGTTCACAGCAAACCTGTTTCGAAGACCCGGTTGGCAACGTGCACCGCGATGTGACTTCCGCGTTCAGCATCGACGCAGTCGCCTCGCGATCCACAAGCATCAAAACGGCGCGGCTCGGATGCGCGGCGGTGATCTCGGTGAGTATGTCGTCCACTCGGCGAGCTTCCGAAGCCTCGGGCACGAATACAAGCAGGTTCAGGATCGACGAGCGAATAACCCCTGCCTGATCATCGTCTTCAGAAGCTTGTTGCCACAGCGCGGTCAACTCGCGCTCGATTGCCGCCACGTCAATCCACGATCCGGTTGGTGGTTGAGTTGAAGTGCTCATTCTCTCCTCTCTACTTCATCTTCGATCGTCGATCTTCGATCCTCACGGTCTTCGCCACTCGCGGCCGTCGCGTTCGATCAACTCTTCGGATTCGGCCGGACCCCACGTGCCCGCTTCATATTTCGGAATCTCTTCCTTAGAGTTCTTCCACGCGTCGAGTATCGGCATCACAATCTCCCAGCCTCGCTCGGTCATATCGCGACGCGCGTACAGGGTTGAATCGCCGAGAATACAGTCGAGCAGCAATCGTTCATAAGCTTCGGGTGACGCGACTCCGAACGATGCGCCGTAACGAAAATCCATGTTCACCCATCGAATGCGCGTGACTTGCCCCGGTACCTTCGCTCCGATGCGCAGCGTGATGCCCTCATCAGGCTGAACGCGAATCACGAGCACGTTGGGTTCCATCTCCTGCTCGGCGTTCTTGAACAAATGAAGCGGCGCCTTGCGAAACTGAATCGCTATTTCGGTTACGCGCTTGGGCATTCGTTTCGCCGAGCGCAAATAGAACGGAACGTCGGCCCAGCGCCAATTGTCGAAGTAGAGTTTCACGGCGGCGAAGGTGTCGGTTTGCGAATTCGCGGCGACGTCTTTTTCTTCTCGATAACCTGCGGCAGGTTTGCCCGCGACTGCGCCCGCCGAGTACTGGCCACGCACGACGAACTCGTTGACCTTGTCCGCGGGAATCGGACGTACGGCCTGCATCGCCTTTATTTTCTCGTCGCGTACGGCGTTCGCGCCCAGACTGATCGGCGGTTCCATTGCGACCAGTGACAGAACCTGGAACACATGATTCTGGATCATATCGCGCAGCACGCCCGCGGTGTCGTAATAACCTCCGCGGCCTTCAACCCCGATCGCTTCGGCGTTTGTGATCTGCACGTGATCGACATAACGGCGGTTCCACACCGGTTCAAAGATGCCGTTTGCGAATCGAAACACCATCAGGTTCTGCACGGTCTCTTTGCCCAGATAGTGATCGATACGATAGACCTGCTCTTCGTCGAAGACCTTCGCGACTTCTACGTTTAGTTCTTTGGCGCTCGCCAGATCGTGTCCGAAAGGCTTCTCGATGATGATGCGAGTCCAGCCTTTGTTGTCGGGCTTCGCGAGCTGCGCTTTTCCTAGTTGCTGAATCGCTTCGGCGTAGAGCGAAGGGGAAGTCGATAAGTAAAAGACTCGATTGCCCGCGGTGCCGCGCTCGCGATCGATTTGCTCGAGGAGCTTGCTGATTTCCTGATACGAGCTCGCGTTGTTGACATCACCGGCGACGTAGAAGATTCCCCTGGCGAAACTATCCCAGACTTGCTCATCGACTTGCTTGGCTTCGGAGTAGGTTGAGATGGCGTCTTTCATCTTTGCGCGAAGGTCATCGTGGCTCATCGGCGAGCGAGCGAATCCGACGATCGCAAACTCGGCGGGCAGGAGCCGCTGTTGAGTGAGTCGATAGAGCGCGGGAACAAGCTTGCGTTTGGTGAGATCTCCGGACGCGCCGAAAATGATTACGGTGCACGGATCGGCAGTGCGTTCGAGACGCACTCCCTCTCGAAGGGGATTATCGGCTGTGGACATTTCTGTTCCTCTGCGAAAGCTCACGAGCAGCCTGTCACAAGTCTGCTTCAGTTAACGACGTCTGCATCAGTTACCGAATACCAAGAAGTTAGTCCTAAGGTGCACCGACGACCTTGCCGAGCGCGACGCAAGAGGTCCGGACATTCAGCTAGATGCGTCATACAGTTCGATTAATGGCATTCCCTTCGATCCCGCGAGCCGTTTCAGTGTTGGTGCCATCCTTAGTGATCATTGAGCGCAACTCTGAGAGTTCAGAACGAACCAACTCAAAACCCGCGCAAATCAAGACCAGAGCGAGAAAGAAGTAAGTCAGAGCGCTGCGGTCTGTTTCCATTACTCTGACAAGACTCAAGAGACCACTCAACAACGCAAGCGTCAGGACCGCTATGGTGAACCATTGTAATTTCCTTAACCTCATGTTTTCTCTCCTTCACTCAGACTCTCTTAGTTGATCGAGTTGTCTAGTTCTTCGCCAAGTTCTTCCCACTCAGTGTGAGTGAAGTCGCCCTTCGGGATCGTCCTGTCGGCTGGTACGTATGCGAACCGAAGAAGTCTCTCTGCGCTTGAGTCAAATTTCAAAGGCAAATTCGCCTCGCGATAGGTGCTTTCATAAGGTGTGTCATGCCGCAGTCAGTGGCGAGATGTGCTTTATCTTGCCTTTGATGGCCCTGGACACCTCCCACAAATCGACGGCTCGCTGGGCATTCAACCAAAACTCCGGGCTGTTGCCAAACAAGCGAGAGAGGCGCAATGCCATCTCCGCGCTTACCGAACGTCTTTCCTGCAACAACTCATGCACCGTCTGGCGAGACACTCCAAGCGCTTTTGCCAAACCTGACACGGTCAGTCCATAGTCGGGTAGAAAATCCTCACGCAATATCTCGCCCGGATGGGTGGGGCGCACCTTCCTCTCACCTTTGTTGGGAATGCTCATCTGTATCGAACCTCGCATTAATGATAATCCGTCAACTCAACGTCATAAGCGTCGCCATCCTCGAAGCGAAAGCAAACGCGCCACTGGTCGTTAACGGAGATTGAGAACTGGCCCTGCCGCTCCCTTGTCAATGGGTGGAGCCGGTTGCTCGGCGGAACCCTCAAATCATCCAGACCTGTAGCGAGATCCAGATATTCCAGTCTACGCTTCGCGCGTTTCCAAATCTCTGAAGGAAACCGCTTTGATTTGCCGGTCTCGTACAACTCCTTCGTGTGCCTGTCGGCAAACGTACTGATCACGGATCAAGCGTAATGGGACGCGTGACACCCGTCAACGCGATCCGAACTCCCGGGGAATCACAAGCGGCGAGCTTTGCTCACCAGCGCCGATGCCTGCACCCGTCGTACTTCAATCGACGCGCGTAATTACTTCCTCGCAAGCTCTTCCCACTCGGTGTGAGTGAAGCCGCCCGTCGGATCATCGGTACGCTGATACGTGTGCGAACCGAAGAAGTCTCGTTGCGCCTGAGTCAAATTCAAAGGCAGGTTCGCCGCTCGATATGTGTCGAAGTACGAGAGACTCGCCGACATCGCCGCTGCCGGTATCCCAAGCGACTGCGCGGTCGTCACCGCTGTTCGCCATCGAGGTTGAGCTTCGAGCGCCCAGGCTTTGAAATCCGGATCGAGCAGCAGATTCGGCAGATCGGCCCGGCGCTGATACGCTTGCTTGATCTTGTCCAGGAACTGCGCGCGAATGATGCAGCCGCCTTTCCAGATTCGGCTCAACTCGCCGAGGTTGACGTTCCACTTGTACTCATCCGAGCCGCGCCGAATCACGTTCATCCCCTGCGCGTAAGAACAAATCTTGCTCGCATAAAGCGCGTCGTGAACGGCGTCGATCAGTTCCTGCTTGTCGCCCGAATATTTCGCGGTCGGCCCGGGCAGCTGTTTGCTCGCTTCGACACGCTCGGATTTCAATCCCGAAAGCACGCGAGCATCGAGCGCGGCTTGCATAGTCGGAATCGCAACGCCCAGTTCGAGCGCGGTTTCGGCGGTCCATTTACCGGTGCCCTTTTGACCGGCAACGTCCATGATCTTATCGACAAGCGCGCCTTCGCCCTTGGGATCACCCACCGTGAATATCTTCGCGGTGATCTCGATCAAGAATGAGTTGAGGTCGCCTTCATTCCACTTCGCGAAGATGTCGGCCAGTTCAGGCGCCTTGAGTCCAAGCGCGTTTCGCAGGATGTCATAAGCTTCGGCGATCAACTGCATATCGCCGTACTCGATCCCGTTGTGCACCATCTTGACGAAGTGCCCGGCGCCGTCTGGTCCGATGTAGGTCACGCACGGGCCGTCGTCGACCTTGGCGGCTATTGCTTCCCAGATCGGACGAATCTGTTCGTAAGCATCGCGGTCGCCGCCCGGCATCAGCGAAGGCCCCCACAACGCGCCCGACTCGCCGCCCGAAACTCCCGAACCGATGAAGTTGAAGCCGGCGGCTTTCATTTCCTTCTCTCGGCGCACGGTGTTCTCGTAGAAGGAGTTGCCACCGTCGATCACGATGTCACCCTGGTCGAGGAGCGGTTTGAGCTGTTCGAGCACGGCGTCGACCGGGCCGCCGGCCTTAACCAGCAGGATTATTTTGCGAGGCTTTTCGAGCGAGTTGACGAAGTCCTGAACGGAGTAAGCTCCGATCACTTGTTGGCCCTGGGCGCGCTCGAGAAACTTGTCGACTTTTGAAGTGTCGCGGTTGTAGACGGCGATTGGGAATTTGTTTCGCGCGATGTTGAGCGCGAGGTTTTCACCCATCACCGCGAGTCCGATCATTCCTATTTTTGCGAGTTCGGGTTTAGTTTGTGCAGTCATAATGATTCATCCTCTCCTTAAGTCAAACTCCGATAGAGCGCGCTAATGTCTTCCGGCATAAATCAGCTCGATTGGCAGCGATCCGTAGTCAGATCGAGAAGTTATGGTTTTCTCGTCCGTCGTCAGGATCTTAACCTTCAACATTGCGCGCCTTTTTATTTCATCGATGGTTAAGATCCAGTCCTGATCGGTCTTCTTTTCGGCAGACGCTTTCCCTATTTTGCCTTGTTCGTTGTAGCTTGCGTCGTTTGTGATGCTCTCTATTTTGCTCTCGAATCCAGGTTTGATGCGTACCTCGATCTTGTGAGTCAGCGGATTACTCCGGTCGGGCGAATGTTGCTGGACGAATTCAAGCAGCTTCAGGTCGCTAAGCGAGTCATCGCTCTCGTTGATAACAAACAGATCAACAGCAACTTTGTCATCCTCCTTGTAGGGCTCCATGTGGCAGTACAGTGGATAACTCGTAATGGGGCGCGATGGATTGAAGAATCCTTGTATCGTGGTCTTGAATGGCAGAGCAGCCAAAAAGACCAGAAGCGCGGTCGTGAGGTTCACGACTACCGGCCTGGCGATCTTCTCCTTCGCCTCCCAGCCGGAGAAGAACGTTCGCAGCTTGGTTGTCAGAACCGACAGCGTCATAAACATCAAACCTCGCTTGCTTCTTCACACACCCCGCTTCAAAGAAGCCCGCCGCGTTGGATCGGCCGTAGCACTAGTAAATCACGGAATACGAAGCTGTTGCTTGACAACTTTCATGTCGTGCCTGAGTTTCTCGAGGTCCTTCCAAACATTGTCAAGATCGTCCGCCTTCCCTGAATCTCCGCCGAGCGCACTAATCAGCCTATTCATATCTGATTCGAGGACGGAAATCCGTTTCTCGTAGCTTTCCGATTGGCTTTCAAGGACCGAGATTCGTGTCTGAAGCAGTTGTTCCGACGTCGAACGGCTCGCTTGCGCACTGGACTGACCTGACCGTGTGGCAGTTGTCGGCCTACTCTGGAGTTGGGCTCTCAACGCTAGGACGTTTGATCGGTCACCCAATGTCGAAAACGCAAGGCCAACAATAATAATCCCAAGAAAACGTTGTTTGTTCATAGCTCCTTCTCCTTCTTGATGTGGACCGTCGCGCTCCTCTCAGTTGGGGTTGAGCTTCTGCGCTGCTGCTTGATCAACCATCCACAGCAATGTTCCGTTCAGCGGACGAATGAGCTGACTCGGATACGTCTCGGGTCGAAAGTTACCTTCGAGAACCTGTTCGAGCGCTTCGGCTTTGTCTTCGCCCGCAACCAGGAACGTAACATTGCGCGCGTTGCTGATTGTCGATGCAGTTAGCGTGATTCGATTAGCTTTGAATTTCTCGACGTAGTTGGCCACCACGATTTCGTGCTCGCCCGCGTGAAGCGCGGTAGTGTGCGGAAACAGCGACGCGGTATGTCCGTCCGGTCCCATGCCCAGAAACACCAGATCGAATCGCGGTACATTCGACAAGGGAGCCGTTCCGGTTTTCGACAAGCCTGGTCCGGCCATGAAAAATTGCGTGAGCGTCGAGGCGTACTCTTCAGCCGCGTCTTTGGCTTCGGGTAATTCCGCGGGTATCCGAAAAATGTTGCCACGCGGAACCGGGACCTTTGAGAGTAAAGCTTCGCGCGCCATTAAGTAGTTGCTGTCGGAATGGTCGGGAGGCACGCATCGCTCATCGCCCCAGAAGAAGTAAATGGATGCCCACGGTACAGTATCTAGGAATGGCTCCTCTGCGAGTAATGAAAGCATGGCTCTTGGTGTTGAACCGCCGGAGAGCGCTACCGTGAAGCGGCCGCATCCGATGACATACTGATCCGCGAGCCGCGCGAATCGCCGAGCCGCCTTTAAGGCGAGTTCGGCCGCATCGCGATACACGCGAACGGTTCCGCTCGGCTTATGAAAAATCAGTGTCGACATGTGTGATTGCCAATTGCCGATCTCGGATTCGCGATGCTTTTCTATTCGGCAATCGAAAATCGAAAATCGGAAATTCTCATCTCTCTCGCCAAAGCTTCGCGCCGCCGCGTACACCGTTCTCATTAGAGACAATCTGAACATCCGGGTCGAGCTTGATCTTGAGCTTATCCGCGTTGCCGCCGCCGATGTACAGCCGATCAAAATGAGTCAGCACTCGAAGCGCGGCGATTGCTTTCCTGACCTCGCGATTCCAGTCCTTCTTGCCGAGTTTCCGGCGAGCTTTGTCGCCGGTCCGCTGCTCATAGGTCTTGCCTTTGCGAAACGGCAGATGAGCGATTTCCAGGTGCGGGGCAAGCTCGCCGTCCATGAACAGCGCCGAGCCGAAGCCGGTGCCGAGCGTGATCACCATCTCGACGCCCTTCCCTTCTATTGCGCCGTAGCCCTGCATATCCGCGTCGTTGATCACTCGAACCGGTTTGCCAAGGCGCTCCTGAAGCGCGCTCGCGAGATCGAACCCCTGAAGCACGTCGGTCCCGAGGTTGGGCGCGGTGATGATCTTGCCTTTTCTTACGACGCCCGGGAAGCCAACCGACACGTAATCAAAAATCCCAAGCGGCTCGATCAGGCCCGCGAGCGCATCGACCAGAACTTCGGGCCTGCTAAGCTCGGGAGTCTCAATACGAACGCGCTCGGTTATCATATTTCCGTCGGCGTCGAGAAGCGCGGCTTTGAGTCCGGAACCGCCGACATCTATGGCGAGGATCCGCGTTGAATCTGCCGCCTCACTCTGAACCAATCTCTCTTCTGTAGCCTGTTGCCCTGTCGTCATTTGCCCTCCTCCTTATTAGTCCACTCAGTATGCACGTGACCGCGCTCCGGGTGATCGATTCGCTCATACGTATGCGAACCGAAGTAATCCCGCTGAGCTTGCGTCAGGTTCTGCGGCAATCGAGCGCTGCGATAACTATCGAAGTACGCGAGGCTCGCGCTCATTGCCGGCGCCGGGACGCCCATGCTCATTGCGGTAGTCAATGCCAGGCGCCAGTTCGCTTGCGCTTCCTGTATCCATCGGCTGAATTCATCATCGAGTAACAGATTTGGCAAGTCCGGCCGGCGGTCGTAAGCGTCCATAATCGAATTCAGGAAGCGAGCGCGGATTATACACCCACCCTTCCAAATCCGAGCCATCTCGCACAGGTTTACGTTCCAGTTGTACTGGTTCGATCCCTGCCGAATCAGGTTCATTCCCTGCGCGTACGAGCAAATCTTCGACGCGTAGAGCGCATCGTGAACGGCGCGAATCAGAATCGCCTTTTCGCTTCGATTGTGTTCGCCCGTTGGGCCCTTGATCTTCTTGCTCGCTTCGACGCGTTCATCTTTCATGCTCGAGAGAACTCGCGCATCGATCGCGGCGGCGATGGTCGGAATAGCAACCCTTTCATCAAGCGCTTCCTGCGTCGTCCATTTGCCGGTGCCTTTCTGTTCAGCCTTGTCGAGCACCAGATCAACCAGAGCGCTTCCGGTCTCTTCATCTTTGCGCCGGAAGATGTTCGCGGTTATCTCGATCAGGAAGGACTCGAGCGGCCCGCGATTCCATTCGGCAAAAATATCTGCCAATTCCGAAGCCTCGAGCTTCAGCCCTGAACGCAGGATGTCGTACGCTTCGGCGATCAACTGCATATCGCCGTACTCGATTCCGTTGTGCACCATCTTGACGAAGTGCCCCGCGCCATCAGGGCCAACATAAGTCACGCACGCGCCCGAGTCGGTCTTCGCGGCGATCGCTTCGAAGATCGGGCGGATGTGATCGTACGCATCGCTCGCGCCGCCGGGCATCAGCGAAGGTCCGTGCCTTGCGCCCTCTTCGCCGCCGGAAACGCCCGATCCGACGAAGCACAAGTTGTCTTTGCGAAGCTCTTCTTCGCGGCGTTGCGTGTCCTTGAAATAGGAATTCCCGCCATCGATGAGAATGTCGCCGGATTCAAGCAGCGGCTTGATTCGCTCGATCGTGATATCGACTGGCGCGCCCGCCTTGATCATCATCATGATTCGGCGAGGCCGTTCGAGTTGCTCCACGAACTGTTCGAGAGATCTTGCCCCGATGAATTGCTTAGTCGGGTTCTCCGCGACGAAGCTGTCGACCCATTCGGTTTCGAGATTCCATACGGCGACAGGGAAGCCGTGCTCCTCGACATTGAGCGCAAGGTTGCGGCCCATCACGGCGAGCCCGATCATTCCGAATTGAGCTTGTTTGGCTTTTGCGTGTTCGCTGGACATGATAAACGGATACTCCGGCGCTTCTTCGCGTTTCAACCCTGCGTTCCTCTGCTCCTCCGCGGTTGATCTCATTCTTAACCGCAGAGGGCGCTGGGTGACGCAGAGGCAAAGCAGCTACGCGCCCGCAGACTGCCGGCCGCCCAGCGTTTCAACCCTGCGTCCCTCTGCGTTCTCCGCGGTTTAATCTTAACCGCAGAGGGCGCTGTGGAACGCAGAGGCAAAGCAGCGGGCCCTCAGACTGCCGGCCGCCCAGCGTTTCAACCCCGCGTTCCTCTGCGTTCTCCGCGGTTTAATCTTAACCGCAGAGGGCGCTGTGGAACGCAGAGGCAAAGCAGCTACGCGCCCGCAGACTGCCGGCCGCCCAGCGTTTCAACCCTGCGTTCCTCTGCGTTCTCCGCGGTTTAATCTTAACCGCAGAGGGCGCTGTGGAACGCAGAGGCAAAGCAGCTACGCGCCCGCGGACTGCCGGCCGCCCAGCGTTTCAACCCTGCGTTCCTCTGCGTTCTCCGCGGTTTAATCTTAACCGCAGAGGGCGCTGTGGAACGCAGAGGCAAAGCAAC